>Ga0206125_10003814_pt1 | contig 13966 bp, 9 predicted proteins | sample Helgoland_Spring_4_FD_148598 | JGI IMG/M metagenome (GOLD analysis project Ga0206125, IMG submission 148598) | Pelagic subsurface seawater microbial communities from Kabeltonne, Helgoland, North Sea - Helgoland_Spring_Bloom_20160331_1 | ecosystem: Environmental > Aquatic > Marine > Epipelagic ... | reverse complement strand
TTTGGTGGTGTGTTCCGTGGGATCTCGACTCCAAGTCCTAAGGGTTACACCGAGCCAGACGCAGCAAAGCAAACAGATGAGGAGACGTCCCTTTCTTATGAGTTGGGCTGGCGTCATGTCGATGAGCAAGCTTACCGCAGTTTTGAATTAGTCGGTTTCTTCACCGACTTCGATAACCTGCTTGCTCCAGCTACAGGAACCGCTGCTGGTAATCCATCCAATGGTGGAGCTGCTGAAGTGTATGGTATCGAGGCAATGCTTAGCTGGGATCCTGCATCGGAGGATGGCAAAGCCTTCCGCCTTCCTATGTATCTCAGCGCTACTTGGACGCATGCTACTTTAAAGAACAACCTAGCTACTGATAGTAGTAATATTTTCACTGATTTCCGAGGAGGTGATGAAGCCGGTAATGATATTCCCTATATCCCAGAGTGGAAGCTCGCTGCGGGCATAGGCATTGATATGACCAAGTGGGGAGCTAATCTCGATGCTACTTGGACTAGTTCGATGTATGGAACAGCCGGGAATTACGATAAACCAGTGGAATCTGCTCGTGAGGGTAAGATGGATGAGGCTCTGCAAATTGACCTGTCTGGTTGGTATCAAATTAACGATAACTGGAAACTCATTGGCGGTATTTATAATATTCTTGATGAGGAAAGTATCGTATCTCGCATCCCTGAAGGGCCACGTAATGGCCGTGGGCGCCACATCTATGCCGGCTTTGAAATCGAATTCTAAGCTTGTTCGCGGTGACCCTTAATACCGGCTCATGCCACTTGAATACTTGCTGAAGATAATTAGTCAGCTGCACCATACCAAAATATGATACGATTATACAGTTCCACAATAGGGATGACATTGCTTGCAGTGATAGCATGTCATGCTCAGGAAACGAACGATGTGGCCGAGCAGGAAGTAAACCCTTCGAACTCTCGCGAGCTGATCCGCCAGTGGGTTCAAACGGAGCACATCATTAGCGAAGAAAAAACAGCTTGGCAGGTTGAAAAACAGCAAATGCAGGAGCTTCTTGAGATCTATCAGCAAGAGCTCAAGCTACTCAACGAGGAGTTAAACGTGGCAGGAAGCTCGGCCGATCTCATCGATGAGAATAAAGAAAAATTAGAAAGTAGCCTTGCTCAATACCGTGAGGCTAAACAGATACTGCGCTCCTCAATGGCAAGCATTGTTCCTCGGATGCAAAAGCTGGTCGGGCGTTTTCCTGCGCCTTTGGTCGAGGAATTAGGTTCTGATATTGATTTGATTAGTTCTCCAGAGGCTCTAGATAAACCCCGAGATGTTCTTAAATCCGTCATTGCCATTTTAAATGCAGCAGGGAGCTTTAACCGGACACTAACACTTAGCGAAGAAACACGCACCCTTGCCAATGAAAAAAAGATCACCGTCAGCGTGCTCTACCTTGGCCTCTGCCGTGCCTACTATGCCGCCGATATTGGCCCTCTGGCGGGCACGGGTGTGCCGGCTGCCACAGGTGCCACAGGCGGCTGGTTATGGACCGAAGATGAAGGTATCGCCGATCAAGTGCGCAGGACGATCGCAGTGCATAAAAAATCGGCGCAGCCACAGCTGGTAGAGCTGCCGGTTCAAATACAAAGCGGGGAGAGCGGAGAATAAACGATGAAAATGATTGTAACTATAGGGGTCATCTTACTGGGCACGCTATTATCTTCGATGGCTCAGGACCTTGAATCTATTCAGCAGGATCTGGATGGATCAATAACTCGCCTCACCAAACAGCGCGAACTCATAGCGGCTGAAAAGCCAGCTCTGGGCCAAGCTTTTCAGACAACGCGTACTGATCTTGTTGAGAAGCGGCGTAAGATCAGAATTGCGCGTATGGCCAAATCAGATCGTGATGAGTTGCTTAAGGAGTTGGAGAAAAAACAATACCTTTATCAGCAAGATCATGAATACATCACCGGGCAGCTTCGTGACTATGGGTTGAAACTTGAAATCTTTCTTTTGCCCAGTGAGCGGGTGCTTCATGGCGCTGCTCTGGAAGCATTGCGTCAGCAAGAAAGTCAGCCGGCCAAGACGCTTCAATCTCGCCTTGCTGTGCTTGAGACGGGCATTGATCGGCTCGAACAACTCATGGGTGGATATGTGGTAAAGGGAGAGGCAGTAGCTCCGGACGGAGAGCTTAAACAAGGCAGCTTTGCCTTAGCCGGTCCGGTGGCTTGGTTTATTGCGGATGACGATACTCTTGCTGGCGCCGTGGTAAGAGAAAGGGGGGCACGTAGTCCTAGGGTGCTGCCCGGCTCGCGCGGAGCTATTAAGACGATTGTCGCCGGCGGCTCAGCGGAACTTGGTATTGATGTCACAGGCGGTAAGGCACTTGCTCTCGCTACACTTGAAAATGATAAGCTCGATATCTTCCGTAAGGGAGGATTTTGGATTTGGCCGATTCTCGGGATTGCTCTTTTCTCGGCTCTCTGCGGGGTGGTTAAATTCATCCAGATTATCCGGATTTTCACCCCACAATCAGAATGGATTGCTGGTATTCTTGCCGCTGTTCGTGAGGGCGATGAGCAAAAAGCAGCGAGCTTGGCACAAAGAGCATCCCACCCTGTTGCCGCCGTCATGCAGCGCTGTCTAACGTATGTCAAAGCGGGCCCTGATGTCGTTGAGGAAGTCCTCTACGAGCAGCTTATCGGAGTTCAAAACAAACTCCAAAGCTGGCTGCCATTTATTGCGATTACCGCTGCTACCGCACCACTGCTGGGATTGTTAGGAACGGTTTCCGGCATGATTCGCACCTTTAATGTGATCACGATCTCAGGGACGGGTGACGCCAAACCCCTTGCCGGAGGTATTTCCGAGGCTTTGGTGACTACCCTATTTGGTCTCATCGTTGCTATTCCCGCTCTTATTATCCACGCGTTACTCTCGCGCCGCTGCCAAGGTATTTTTCAAAATACGGAAAAGCTTGGCCTGACCTTTGTCAACGGTCTGCGCAACAAGCATCATCAAACCTAAGTTAGTATCGCCCGTGTTTAGCGAATTCCAGCAAGTGCTCAATCAAGGTGGCCCGATTCTCTGGGCCCTCATCATCCTTGGTATTGGCCTTTATACGATACTTGCTTCTACCTGGCTTGGTTTACGGAAAGTGAAATCTGAGCTTGCTGATTATCAAGTTGTCGGGGGAGATAAGCGCCAGACTTCGCGTCAATTTGCGGCCTTTGAGCTCGAGCGGCTTGCTTGGGTTGAACGTCGAATTCCCTTTATTGGAGTTCTTGCGGGAGCAGCGCCGCTGACCGGTTTGTTGGGAACGGTGTCTGGCATGTTGGTTACTTTTTCTGGCCTAGCGGCGAGCAGTGCGGCGACGCCCATTGATAAAATATCCATGGGTATCTCAGAAGCATTAATTACAACACAGGCGGGGCTTTTGCTCGCTATTCCTGCGGCTTTTCTCCTCGCGATGTTGCGCAGCCAAACCGAAACTGCCCAGACAATGCTGCAGCAAAAGCTGCACGAGGTAATAGTGGGCGATCATCATTTTTCAACTCCTACAGCTTAAACCATGCGCCGCTTCAGACATTTTACCGGCAATGAAAATGCCAGCTCTGAGATCAATATTTCACCGCTCATTGACGTGGTATTTATCCTGCTTATTTTCTTTATCGTCACGACTGTTTTTATCGAAGAAACCGGAGTGGATGTAAATAAGCCCCGAGCTGCTTCGGCCGAGAGTCTTGAAAAACAAGCAATCCTTTTAGCCGTAACCGCCAGTGGACAAGTCTATCAGGGGGGGCGCAGTATTGGTGTTGACGGTGTGCGCAGTGTAGTAGCGGCGATGCTGGAAAATGATGGGGCTACCCCAGTGATCATTCAGGGTGATGCGGCTGCCAATCACGGCACCATTGTCAAAGTCATCGACGCGGCAAAACTTGCTGGGGCTCAATCGGTTAATCTAGCGACCTCCCAATAAACTCTCAGAACAGGGTAATACACAAGCATGACTCTCAAATCCATCATCCTAGGCATTGCTGTAACTGCTGTATTGCTGGCAGTACTTGTGGCTACCAGGCTGATGGTGTTGACGCCTGTTGATCACGAGTTCGAAATCCGTGAAATAGAAACCGTCTCCTTGCCCGAGCCTCCATCAGCTCCGGAGGAGCAGCTTACCCCAGAGGATATGCCTCCACCTCCACCGCCAGCCTTGGTGGATTTACGACCTGCTTTAGACATGAGTCAGCCGGCACTGCTAGTCAGTCACCAGAGGATCGATCCGCGGCTCAGTATAGATACATTTTTCACCGATCAGCCTCCTTCACCTTTGCCCGAGCTTGTAGAAGTTGCCCGTCCTAAGGTTGCCAAGCCAGCAGTAGAATCATCGCAACAGGCCCCGGTGAGCTTGTCTTTACCAAAAACAAAATCTGAGTATTCGCTCGGAGAGCTAGATCAGCAGCCACGTTTGCTTCGCAACCCGTCGGTGGTTTTTCCACGGAGCATTAAAGATGCCAGTAGTGGACGTGTTGTTGTTCGTGTTGCCATTCTGGCAACGGGGCGCAGTGAGTTTATTTCTGTGGTTTCTTCTACCCATGACGAGCTCATCCCATTAGCACAACGCATTGCAAGTGGCTCACGATTTACTCCACCAACCCGCCAGGGCAAAGCCGTTAAGGCGATCATGACCTGGCCTATTACTATCAAGAAATGAATTATTCAGTGATCAGTTGTTTTTTATTAAGCTGCATTAGCCTGAGCGCTGCAGAGCCTTTAGCCTTGAGCAAGGACTACTGGCAGAATGAGGCTTTTCTCAAATCGTTTAACGGTTCCTACCGCATTAATGCACGTATTGAGCCATCGGTGACAAGTGAGCAGCGCAGTTTGTTGGTCTCGATTCAGCCGTTGATGGCGGAGGGGAAAAGAGAGGATGCGTTGGCAATGCTGACGGGTAATGAGCTGGCAAAATCATCTGCTGCGATTGCTTTCAATATAGGAAATATTCAATTTGAATTGGGTGAGCTAGAATCTGCCGAGCAATCTTACCTACAGGCCTTGAAGTTATTCCCTAGCTTCCGACGTGCGCATCGCAATCTCGGGTTTGTCTATGTGCGCCAGAGTAGCTGGGATAAAGCACTTCCAGCACTCGAAGAATCTATTCGTCTTGGTGATCATGATGCAGCCACCTTTGGCCAACTTGCTTTTGGAAGAATGCAAGCGGGGCAATACGCATCGGCTTTACAAGCTTTTCAGCTAGCTCAGCTGACTCAGCCTAAAGCGGTTGATTGGAAGGCAGGCACGGCTCAGTGTTTGGAGCAGCTCAAGCGTTATGAAGAAGCTTTATCATTACTCGATGAGGTGATTGAAGCCAGACCTGCAGAGACATCTTACTACCTTCTTCAGGCTTCCGTCTATCTGGCGATGAATCGCCCTGATGAAGCGATGACCAATTTGGATCTCGTTCGTCGCCTTGGTAAACTTGATGCGGAAAACCACCTTTTGTTGGCTAACCTTCACTTGCGTTCTAGCAGTGGACACCTGGCGCGCCCAGTAATGATGGCGGCTTTGGAGATGGAGCAAAAAGCAGCCTACGGCTCTGTTATCAATTTACTCGAGTTTACAACCGTAACGAGAGATTGGTCACTTGCACGGGACCTCGCAACCGCGACGCAGAAAGCATATCCGGATGCTGAGGATGATAAGCTCGGACAGAGGCGCCAGTATCTCTTGGCCTTGATTGATATCGAGTCAGAGGATCATCCTGAACGTGGAGCAAAAGTTCTGGAGGACATCATCAAGCAGGATCCGCTAAGTGCTGACTCACTTATTTTATTGGCTCGCTATCGCGCTAAGGAGCAAAGACATCAAGAGGCGGTGATGCTGCTTGAACAAGCAGCACGTGTTAAGGGTCACGAATACAGTGCGCACTTTGAGTTGGCGAAAGTGTGTGTGAGTATGAGACGTTATGATAAGGCCATCGATCATCTTGATAAGGCATTAAAAATTCAGCCTAGTGATGAGCTGCTCACGTATCGAGATGCCATTGAGAACTTAGCGCTTGCAAGTGAGTAAAGGGCGACCGTTGTTCTGGCTGTTGCCGCGCTTTTAATGGAGACGTTATCTAGCGAACTCTTTGGCTGCGCAGCTGAAGGAAGAAAGCCGTTAGGCCTAGACACAGGGCAATACAGCCAGCCAATACCAATAAGCAGGCGTGAGTTGTTTTTGATTCAACACCCAGCCAGTATTTATGCTCTGCGAGGAAAATATTCCTATTTTTACTTTTGCGATAATCTAAGCGATCAATCTCGCCCTTAGTCACCAGCAGGTCAGTGCGGGTATTCACAAAGAAATCTCGAGCTGGCTTTGTGGTAATGGTAACATCCTCGGGATAGGGAGGGATTGCTAATAGAGTCTCTAGGTTTTTGTGTCGTCCTGCGTTGGTAATCGACCTTGAGAGTTCTAGTGATTCACTTGCCGTGATGGCCTCAGATGCCATCAGGCGTGTTAGGGCCTCAGTAAGGATCTTGAGCCTTTCGCTTTCCTTGGGCTTGAGCCCTTGGTCTTCCATGCCGGCGAGGCGGTTATTGGTGCGCTGCTTCAGTGGGTCAATGTCTGCTTGGATCTTGCGCCGTTGTTTTTCAAACAGATTTTCTGTAGCCTGAGTGACCATCATGCCCTCATATGCATAACGCAATGGCATGACGCGTGCTGGAATGGGCTCTGCTCCTTGCCCTCGCCCTTCATCGGCACCGTGGAATAAACCTCGGTTCATTTCCTCAAAAGAAACCAGTGCGCCAGCAAGTAGGATTTGTGGGACGAGTAATAAGGGCACTGAGCTAAGAGCAGCTCGCTCGGTGGTGACGATGGATGATATCGTTAATGCCATGGCAGTACCGCAGAGGGCGATCAAGGTCATCCAACCCCAGTGCATTAAAAACATACCATGAATATCGAGCATGCTATGGCCTAGCCATGTGTAGATGCCGCACTGAAGGAGGGCGGGAAGTGAGAGGGCGATAAACTTTGCACTGACATATAAAAAAGTCCCTGATCGGCAATTGCGTTCGCGTCTTAATAAGGGTGAGTCACGTAAAATTTCAGTCGCGCTGTTGGTAAGGCCCAAGAACATGCCGATGGTGGCGGTGAGAAATAAATAGACGGGCAAGTGAAGGGCGCTGTTGAACTCATAGGCGCCATCAGGTGAAGCGCGCAAGGTGGCTCCAATGAGGAGGGCCAGCAAAGGAGACTCTAACAGGATGCTGTATATCGTGCCGCGATTTCTGAATTTTGAAATCAGCGATCGGCGTAAATGGGTGCGGAACAAGCGCAGCCACTCAGCGCTTCTTTGTCTGCGCGTGCGCGTGGGCACTGCCATTTGATCATCATTGAGCATGACATCACCTAGCTTGCTTTGGTCTGGGCTTTCTCCCTTGCTGACCTCGTCGATCAGTTGGCTACCTTCAAATCGCTCTTGCCAGAAGGTCGAGGGGAAGCGCCGCACGCCTCCGCTTTCTCGGCTAGCCCTTCCGTGCAGTGGTGTTTCTAATACATCAAAGACAAAATCGGCATCTGCGCTTCTCAGGTCATGACTTTTCAGTCTTGCTGGTGGCAGGATGTTAAGGTCGCCACAGGCCTCGTGAAAATATTGATGCATGGCCGTTGGGGTGCCGTAGAATGCAATACGTCCCTCCTGGTCAAGCATCAGGACCTTGTCAAACATACGTAATACACGCGCACCTGGACGATGCATCGAGGCGACCACAATATTGTCACGAGAGAGAGAATGAAGCGTTTCTGTCACATGCTCGGAATCTTTGGAGGACAGCCCCGATATCGGTTCATCAAAGAGAAAGATTTCTGCAGCACTGCCAAGATCGAGGCCGAGGTTGAGGCGGCTACGCTCACCTCCACTGAGTGTTTTGTCGTCCGCTGAGCCAACGCGCCGCCTCGCTAATGGCTGCAGGGCAAGTTCAGCAAGAATAGATTCTACGCGTTTGGCGTGTTCTACGGATGATAGGTGAGGCCTTCTAATGGTGCAGGCGTGAATCAGGTGCTGCCTTACCGTAAGCTGAGGATTGAGTGCTTCCTCTTGAGGCATGCTGGCGATAAAGGGCGCAAGTTTGACGCGGTTATCATAAAGTGAGACGCCATTGAGCCTAACCATGCCGCGGTTGGGTTTGAGGTGACCGGCCAAAGCGGATAACAGCGTGCTTTTGCCACTACCACTTGGCCCCATGATACATAGCATCTCGCCCCGCTTGATAGAAAAGGATACATTATCAAGAATAGTCTTATCATTGCCAAAATGGTGATTGAGGTTCTCGACATCAACGGTGCGAATGACGGCGCGCTCTTCGTCTAAGAGGCCTTCACTAAAGCGGCAGCGGACGGCCTGGTTGGCGCTGATTCTAATGAGCGAGCCATCGACGAGCTTACAGCTGCTCCGCACAGGCTGGCCGTTGACGAGTACGGTTCGCTCAGAGCTGATAATGGTGAGATTACCTTCGGCCGTTTGCGCGTTATAGTTGATTTTCAACACGGTTTTGCGAGCCAGCCCAGAACTTAGCAGCACATCTCCACGTTTGAGTTCCGATGGATCATTGGAAACAATACATTCCTGCCTGCCAGCATCCATTTTGAAACGGCTTCCAGCCTTCATTGCCTGTTTACGAAGCAACTCCAGGCTGGTCTCGGCTTCGCCTGCAAGAGTGAGTTTGCCTGATACGGGAAGTTTGTAGACATTACCGACGGCGATTTGCTCGCCAGACTCTAGAGAGATATTTGTTTCGGTGAGTGCCTCCACATGCACATTTAACCCGAAATCTAACCTCACCGTGCTATGGCGAGATCGAGAACGCTCAGCGGAGAGAGTTGACCCGTTTTCATTGAGATAGAGAGATTGCCTGTGTCCCGTGCGTGATGCGTTGAGGAAAAAAGTAATATCGTCCGATGAGATGGTCCAGTCAGGTAAGCCGATGCTCTGGTGTGGTCTGAGTCTCAGAATTTGCCCTGGCTCGAGTGAGCTGCCGCTGACCCAAATAGGATGACTGCCACGATTGCGAATAAGGATGATATCTTGCGAGCGATAGGAGCAAAAAGAGTAGCCCGCTAAGCGCTTTGGTATCATGACATCAGTATCTTGATCTACGGAGAACGTTATCTTATCAAATGGCAGTGGATCAGAATAGAGCTCCTCGTTCATCTCAGCAAAAATCGCATCCGCCACGGCTTTAGCGCCTAAGCTCTCCATCACTTGAGTGAAGGCGTGTTGTCCTCGGAAAGCGGAGTGAGAGGCAATAACCAATAAATAAAGCTGCAGGCCGAGCGATACGATCTCATCTTTATTGAGTTCCTTGCGTAGTGAAGCGGTCAGTCTATCTGGAGATTGTGGATTTGCCAATGCTCGGTGAAGGCGGCGAGCTAGCCAGCGGTGGTCAGCCTCGGGAAAGGCGTGGCGTAGGAGATCGAGTGCCACCTCTGCCTCGGCGCGGTCGACCTGGTTATCGAGCGATACAAATGAAGCAAAAACATCGACCAAGTTGCCCGCGTATCGAATACCACTGGGTGCTGCTGGCCTTATTCTCTTAAAACCGGGCAGGCTTTCCAGCCATCCACGGAAATGGTGAAGATAGCGTTGCGTGCTGGGATGATGGTCAACGGGTTTTGCCACGGGCGTTATGGTAATGAGAAACGCGCATTTAACAAGCACGCGTGTATGGGGGCATTTGCAGGGGGGAGCGTCACAGGTAGCGTAACTAGAGGTGTGATGTGATGATATCTTGCTGAGCTTATCGATGCGGGGTTTTTTCGACTTAAAACAGTGATTTTGTTGTAAATTAAGCGTTTTCTTTTTCGAATACCGCGCTAGATTGACGCCATTCGCACAATATCTGCGATATATCGATCACCCATTAACTTTCCCATTATCTTCATGTCTCAAGAATCACCACCAAAACCTCCACCATTGCCGCGTGGATCAGGAAAAGGCGCAGGCCAACCATCACCCGGAGGTGCCATCAACTGGCGGGTTCTTGTCCTCATGGCTATTGCCACAGCTATTCTTTTTATGGCGTGGCAATCAAGTGGTTTTGGTAAGCCAGAGCGCCTTAGCTATACACAATTTAGGGATTATGTTGATTCCGGTAAAATCATCACCGATCAGGTGCTACCCAACAAGAATGAGGGTAAATTCCCAGATTCTCGGTTTAAGCTGAAGAAATCAGGTGAATCTGCTGCAGTTCCTAGAATCAATGGCTTTTTCTACAAGGTCGATCCATGGATCGAGGACAAAAAAAATGCACCACAAGAAGAGTTCCGCATTCCCGTCATCACTCAGTTTCACGATGACGAAATTAAGGCGATCTTAGCGCGCCATTCTATTCCACTGCGTGTTGTTTCTGAGCTACCTATCCAAGATGGTGAGGCATTGTACACACTTGATGATCTGCGCAAAATGCTGGCAAGATCAGAGATCTTAGAGCCTGGGGACCGTCCTAAAAGAGCGTTTGAGATGCTCTCCGCTGATGGCTCAGACAACAAATATATCGTAGGCACGCGCTACAAGTTTGCAGATGCCCCTGCAGCGACCAAGGACGAGGATCTTGCGCCCTTTGAATTAGACATCAACTACTTGGAGCTGAATGATTCAGAACTCGCTTTCATCAACGACCTTGCCCCTTTCCAGCCTGATTCAGGCATGCTTAGGATGTTTATGATACAGATTTTCCCTATTTTTCTGATCATTCTTATCATTTTCTTCCTGTTCCGTCATCAGATGAAGTCTGCTGGTCGTGGTGCGATGAGCTTTGGCAAGTCTAAGGCCAAGCTTCTGACCATGGACAAAAATCGGGTGACTTTCAAGGATGTTGCTGGGATTGAAGAGGCCAAGGATGAGCTCGTCGAAGTGGTCGAATATCTCCGTGATCCCAAGAAGTTTCAAAAGCTAGGTGGTAATCTCCCTAAGGGTTTGCTGATGGTAGGCCCTCCCGGCACCGGTAAAACTCTGCTTGCACGAGCTATTGCGGGAGAGGCCGATGTGCCTTTCTTCTCCATTTCAGGTTCCGACTTTGTCGAAATGTTTGTTGGTGTAGGAGCCAGCCGTGTGCGTGACATGTTTGAGCAAGGCCAGAAGAACTCTCCTTGTCTCATCTTCATTGATGAAATTGACGCTGTTGGCCGCCACCGTGGTCATGGCATGGGCGGAGGTCACGACGAGCGTGAGCAGACACTCAATGCCTTGCTCGTTGAGATGGATGGCTTTGATACCCGCACGGGAGTCATTATCATTGCCGCCACTAACAGGCCCGACGTGCTTGATCCTGCGCTATTGCGTCCAGGAAGATTTGACCGTCAAGTGACCGTGGGTCTTCCCGATGTCAATGGACGAGAGGAAATCTTGAACGTGCATGTGAAAAAAATCAAAATGGATCCAGATGCAGATCTGAATGTCATCGCCCGTGGCACGCCTGGATTTTCCGGTGCTGAGTTGGCTAATTTAATTAATGAAGCGGCTCTGCTGGCAGCGCGTAAAGGCCTTTCAGAGGTCACCCTGGCGGAGATGGAGGAGGCGAGGGATAAGGTGAGATGGGGGCGCGAACGCCGCAGCCTTGCATTGAGTGAAAAGGAAAAAGAAAATACGGCATATCATGAGGCTGGCCACGCCATCCTCAATGAATTACTCGAGCACACAGACCCCTTACACAAGGTCACGATCATTCCTCGAGGGCCATCACTTGGTTCGACCATGTTTTTACCAGAAGAAGACAAGTTCACCTACCGGCAGAGAGAATTGACCGATCAGCTTTGTGTCGCCATGGGTGGCCGAGTCGCTGAGGAGATCACTTTCGGCAATGTGACCAATGGAGCTGTCGGAGACATTCGTATGGCCACTAATATTGCTCGCAAGATGGTTTGCGAGTGGGGCATGAGTGAAGATCTAGGAATGGTCGAATACGGAGAAGGTGACGGGGAGGTATTCCTTGCCCGTGATATCAACAAATCGAAAGGATACTCTGAAGAAACAGCTCGCAAGATTGATGCAGAGATCAAGAAGCTTATTGATGATTCCTACGCACTAGCTAAGAAGTTACTCACCGAGCATGGTGACGAGCTCAAGCTCCTCGCAGAGGCTTTGCTGGAGTATGAGACATTGGATGCTGAGCAGGTGAGAGATATCATGGAGCATGGTGAAATGAAAAATCCACCCACGCACCCCAATGCTCCAACGGTTCCGGGTAACCAAACGGATGAGGGAATCCCTAAAAAGTCAGTGGTTGAAGAGCCGCCAAGTGATGACGATCCACTTGCAGGTGAGGCCATTGGTGCTCCGGCTTAACAAACAAGGCGAGTAGGATAGACTAGATCGGACTTCGAGCATCCGTGCGAAACGAGTGTGGGTGACGATTATTCATAGGCTAACCATTTAGTGCAATGCAGCATAGCTCTTCGTCTGCTTGTGAGGCTAAAGGCCTTGCCCTTGATGGAGGGTGCTTTTTTGTGATCCCAGTTAATCGAGCTTTCAGCTTAATAGGATTAGAGTCCTTTATCTGCGCCTTCTCAAAAGCCCTAAGATCGCACCAAGGGAGATAAGAAGCGAACTGGACGGTTCTGGAATCAAGGTTGTGTTGGCATCATACTGCCATGTATCGAAGCCTGCAGTGTCGGTGTAGGTGTCTACTACAAATTGAATGTAGGTTTGTTCGTAGTCGTTGTTTACCAGCATGAAAGCAGTGAGTGGCACATACAGCACCACATCCCAGTTGGAGTTGCCCGAACCGTAGAAGAGCTGCAGCTGGCCTGTGCCGTTACCTGTGTCGGTCCGTAATGAATCAAATTTGTAGGCCAAATTTCCAGCACGAGCTTCAGTAATACTGCTCACCGTAGCGTTTGCCGAGGTGTATATCTCGAGCCCGTCTAGCCCATAGAAATTTGAGCTGCTATTGCCTTGCTGGTTGGAGCTGAGGTAGAAGGCTACAAAATTATTTTCATCACCAACGTTTGGATTGTAAGTGAACGCTCCAGCCTGAGCGAGTGTAAAAGATGAGTAAACACTAGCATCCTGATTGTCGGTATTGTTCTCAGTGTTACCGTGGTTGTAGGCAGTGATATCGGCTGAACTACCAGACGCATCAGTAGTCAAAAAAGCTTGAGCGCTGAAATTAGCACTCGATTTATTAACATCATACAGAGTGTAGTAGGCATCGTAACCATTTAGATTATCACGATACTCGGGGTTGGTTCCATTAACAACGATCACAGCCTCCAAAGAAGCCTGAGAAAGAGCCAGTAAAGCTACAGTCAATGAGGCCATCGAGACTTTGAAAGATGAAATTTGAATGAAGAATGATTTCACAAGGCAGTCAAGCTACCCGATTTTTACCCCCCAATCAATTATAATTTTTAAACCTTTAAAGGTCGTATTACGTTATATTTAAGTAAGAATAAGACAAAAATAAGATAAACAAAGCGGTTTCAGCCTATTTTACTAATTATATTAAATAATAAAAAGCGGTTTATAGTTTCTGCCTCCTATGCAAAAACAGAGGGAGATTAGTTAAGATGCCTTTATTAATGCGTGCATTGGGGGGAAACTGATTCGTTGTGAGGCCAGCTTACCTCTGGCACGTGACGCTAGACTTTGCCCTCATCAAGATCGTGACCCTGGTCGCCGAGTTACCAAGCCCTGATCGATGGGTAATAAATCAGGTGAATCTTGCCTACATCTATTGCTACGGCAAGGAGTGACCAAGGTGGGAGCTGAACCTGCCCCACTAACTTCAAATGCGGTCGATAAGCTTCGGCTCATTTGGAGGAGGGCAGGAAGATGGAGCTCCCTACCGACGCCTTCTGAGTAGGCCCATGAGTCCTCCAAGAGAGATAAGAAGCGAACTGGACGGTTCTGGAATCAAGGTTGTGTTGGCATCATACTGCCATGTATCGAAGCCTGCAGTGTCGGTGTAGGTGTCTACTACAAATTGAATGTAGGTTTGTTCGTAGTCGT
>Ga0206125_10003813_pt1 | contig 13974 bp, 15 predicted proteins | sample Helgoland_Spring_4_FD_148598 | JGI IMG/M metagenome (GOLD analysis project Ga0206125, IMG submission 148598) | Pelagic subsurface seawater microbial communities from Kabeltonne, Helgoland, North Sea - Helgoland_Spring_Bloom_20160331_1 | ecosystem: Environmental > Aquatic > Marine > Epipelagic ... | reverse complement strand
GGGGGGTGACCAGCCCAGGTGCTGAAATTGGTAGACAGGCATGGTTGAGGGCCATGTGTCCGTTAGGGCGTGCGGGTTCGAGTCCCGCTCTGGGCACAAGCACTATTGAAGAAAAGCCGCGGATTCCGCGGCTTTTCTCGTTTTACACCTTCGCAGTGGGCCCGTAGTGGGCCCGCCCTTGCAACGACTACAGGAAATCAGGGTCGTAAGCTGGCGCCCCAAGCGCGTCCACAGCTTTTTTCGCCTTTACAGTGAGCCCGAGCTCTTTCAGGACGTTGAAATACTTGAGGCGCGTCTCTTGAAGGCACTTATGGGCAGGATGTTCCCGAATCATTGTATTCCCCTCCCGGCTGATAGTGGTGTAAGTAATGCCCTCCAGGTCAACGGTGCTCTGTAGCTGCTCCAGCTCCTCTCGGAGCACGGCTGCCATATCAAGGAGCTCGTTGAGTCCTGTTGTATTGATGCCCGCAGCGGTGCAGTCATTGAGAATCTGTTGTCGATATTGAATGCGTGTAGTCATACCCACGAGTTACCACAAAGACCAGTTACACGCCAGCACTTTACACGCTTGACACCGGCGATGTCGGCAGCGTTGCGGCAGCATTCCGTGCACGCCATGGGCCCCACTTCGCCAGCGGCATGGTATTCTGCGGTGCTCTGCTGAAATTGTAGCATCATGAAGAACCTACTTGCTTGCCTGGCGCTCTGCGCCTCTCTCTCTGCCTCTGCTCAAGGCGACAACTGCACTGTCCTCGGTATCCAAGATCTCACACAGATGGTCTTCGAACTCCAAGCCCAGCTCAATGCTCAAGATGCCACCATGGATAGTTTGCAAAATGCCTCGATGACGCGGGATAGTGTACGCGCTATTGCAAGGGGGGAAGCAGCATTCTGGGGTTCTGTAGGCCATGCCGATCTCGAAGGTGTCAACCTCGAGAATAATTCCAATGATGGGTTGATATCACTCGCCTACCTCGTAGGTGCCAACTTCGCAGGTGCCAACCTCTCTGGTGCCGTCCTCTCTGGTGTCAACCTCTCTGGTGCCGACCTCTTTGGTGCCACTATGACCTGCCTCATGTATGGCTGCCCATCATCCCTTCCAACAGGCTACACCTGCGAACCTGATCCAGACTGTTCAGAGCCTGACCGCTACCGCATCGTACCAGAGTAACCCACCGCCCGCCTGACGCCCCACTTCGCCAGCGTCATGGCATTCTGCGCTTGCGGTGCGAACTTTGGAATATGAAACATCTACTTGCTTGCCTGGCGATCCTCGCCGCGTTTAACGTCACCGCTCAGGTTGACGGCTTCCAACTCCCGTACAATCCCGACTCTGAGCCTGACGGCTATATCGGCGTGGGTGACATACTTGAAGTGCTGTCAATCTTTGGGTCACAGTTCAGTCCTGACGACATCTATACCAATGATGACAGCACACATATTGTGATGAATGTTGGCTCGATGACGTATCCGGAATGTGAATACACTTGCCAGTTCACTCTCCCAGGATCGTGGCGAGTGGCAACAATTGCAGATGCTGGAGGCGCTTGGCCAGAAATCATGAATGACTTCGGGTGGATCAATCAGATTGATGGAACAATGGGAAGAGCTGAATCCGGTGATTGGCGTACACACAGATTTGGCGGCGGTTCAGGTGCTTACAAAGGCGACGAGATCAAGATGACACAGAGCATGATAGCAACAGGAGGGTGTTACTGCGCCACACAAGAGCGGCCCAAGGTGGAGTTAAGCAGTTGTACATCCTGTGATCAAATTGGCGCAGCGACTCCCACAGCATTAGATATCCAAAGTTGTGTAGACCTTAAGGTTCAAGATGGGTGGTATCCTCTTGGCGGAGTATCAGCTAGTGGAGCAATTTGTATCAATCAAGTTTTTTGGCGCTGGGCCGACTAACCCACCGCCCACCGCCCGCCTCACGGCCTCGATGCCTTTAGCGTTAAAGTCACCGTCCTCCTCCAGCTGCTGCATGATGCGTTCGCGCTCCTGCTGGCTTGGAATCCTTCTAATGATGTGTGCGGCTTGCGCTATGCGCTCGTGGGTGTGATCCATGCCCAATGATGGGCGTTGGATGGATGCCATTGAGGGGACCATTGGTGTGAAGGGAGCGTGTCCAAAGTACACGTTCAAACACCTATAAATCAGTGCGTTGGATTTCAATTCAATCATTGCTGGTGTTAGATTTGCAGCACCGCCAAGCGGTGCAATGAATTCTTGCAATGGGTAGAAAAGTCAATTTCATCGTGTTGGCGGTGCTGGTCGCCATTTCCTTTATTTACGGCATTGTCGCCACCCCGGGATCAGACTGGCCTGAAGTCATCGAGACGCACCCCGGCGATGTGGCATGGATGGTAGTGGCGAGCGCTTTTGTGCTGCTGATGACACCCGGCCTAGCCTTCTTTTATGGCGGTATGGTGGATCGGAAAAACGTGATTTCTACCATGCTTCAGAGTTTCGTTGCACTGGGGGTCATCAGCATCCTCTGGGTCGTTGTGGGTTTTAGCCTCTGTTTTGGCGACAGCATAGGGGGCATCATCGGCAATCCCTTGACCTTCATGAATTTCCGAAATGTGGGTGCTGCGCCCCACCCTCAAATTGGCAGCAACATCCCCTTTCTTTTGTTCGCCCTGTTTCAGTTGAAGTTTGCCATCATTACCCCCGCTTTGATCACGGGCAGCATGGCGGGACGGATCCGGTTCCGGAGCTACATCTTATTTATGGTGCTGTTTTCACTGTTCATTTATGCTCCGCTCGCCCACATGACATGGCACCCCGATGGGCTCCTCATGAACCTGGGTGTTTTGGACTTTGCAGGCGGAACAGTGGTGCACATGTCTGCAGGATTCGCGGCTTTGGCAGGCGCTGTTTTTCTCGGCCCCCGCAAAAACGCCAGGCTTGAACACGCCAACATCCCCTTTATCATTTTGGGCACGGGATTGCTGTGGTTCGGCTGGTTTGGGTTTAATGCAGGCTCCGCATTGGGCGCCAATGAAGACGCAGTGCTGGCTTTCGCCAACACCCATTTCGCTTCTGCTGCAGGAATGATCACCTGGATTTTCTTCGAGCGCTTCCAAGGGCGAAAAATGAATGCCGTTGGGGCTTGCATCGGCGCCATCGTTGGACTCGTGGCCATTACGCCCGCTGCAGGATTCGTGAGCATTCAAGAGAGCATTCTGATCGGATTTACCGCTGCCTTGGTGTCCAATTGGGCCATTGCGCGGCAAAAAAGAAGTGGACTGGACGACACCCTTGACGTATTCCCCTCTCATGGCGTAGGCGGAATGGTGGGCATGGTGTTGACCGGCGTGTTTGCTGCAGAAGTGGGGCTGACATCAGGCGTGTACTCCACGTTCATTTGGCACCTCATCGCCCTTGTGGGAACTGCCTTCTTCACCTTCAGTGGCAGCTACCTCATCTTTACATTGGTGGACTTGATGATTCCGCTTCGTGTGAGCGGATGGCAAGAGACTTTGGGGCTCGATGAAAGCCAGCATGGCGAGCAGCTGGACTGACTGTTCACAACACCACCGGCAAAACGGCTTCCAACTTAATCCGAATGGTCATGGTGGACGGAAGTAGCAACCTATCTTTGTGGCACACGGCGCAGGCGTATTCCCATTGTGGTTGAATCATGAAACGGCGCCAAACCCAATTCCTTTGACAGATTTCAATTCGCTCGGACTGAGCGAACCCATCATGCAGGCCCTCGTTCCACTTGGATACGAGACCCCTACCCCCATTCAAGCCCAAGCCATTCCTTACGTCCTAGATGGGCGTGATGTATTGGGCGTGGCCCAAACCGGAACAGGTAAAACGGCAGCGTTCTCACTGCCCATGCTGCACCGGCTCAACCGACATCCCCAAGGGGATGGTCGCCGCCATATTCGGGGACTCGTATTGAGTCCTACCCGCGAGCTGTCGGCCCAAATCGGCGAGAGTATCCGTGACTACACCCCGCATTTGCCCATTAACCACACCGTCATTTTTGGTGGCGTGAAGCAAGGCAAGCAGGTCGCAGCGCTGAAACGTGGCGTTGACATTGTGGTCGCTACACCAGGCCGCTTGCTCGACCTGATTGACCAAGGCTTCATCAACCTCAGGCACCTGGAGTATTTCGTACTCGACGAAGCGGACACCATGCTCGACATGGGGTTCATTCACGACATCCGTAAAGTGATCAAGCTGTTGCCCCCGAAGCGCCAGTCTTTGTTCTTCTCTGCGACGATGCCACAAAACATCCAAGAGCTCGCCGATACCATCCTCATTGACCCCGTCACGGTCGAGGTAGAGCGCCGAAGCTCAGCGGCAGAATCTGTGGAGCAGCGCGTCTACTTTGTGCGCCAAGCTGAGAAAAAGCACCTGCTGGTGGATGTTCTCAAGGCTCCTGATGTGTCCAGTGCCTTGGTCTTTACACGCACCAAATACGGCGCAGACAAACTGGTGAGGCACCTCCGCAAACAGGGGGTCCGTGCCGAAGCCATCCACGGCAACAAATCGCAGCCGCAACGAGAGAAAGCCATGAAGGCCTTCAAGCGTGGCGATTTGGGGGTGCTGGTGGCTACCGATATCGCTGCGCGGGGCATTGACGTAGACGAATTGAGCCACGTGGTGAACTTCGAAATCCCCAATATCCCGGAGACCTATGTGCACCGGATTGGCAGAACAGGGCGCGCCGGAGCGGAAGGCATCGCGATTTCGTTTTGCAACGAAGAAGACGAGCGCACCTACTTGCGGGACATTCAGCGGTTGATCCGCCGAGAAGTGCCACTTCACACTGAGCACGACTACCATTTGGCCATGCCCCCCATACCGCTCGACTCTGGAAAGCCCGGAAACAGCGGCGGCAGTGGAAAGAGCGGTGGCCGCGGTAAAGGCGGAAAACGCGGCGGGCCCTCCAGAGGCAGAAACGGCCGTGGAGGTCAAGGCGGACAAGGCGGACAGGGCGGAGGCCAAGGTGGCCCGCGCTCTGGAGGAGGTTCTGGACCAGGTCAACGGCGCAACAAACGCAGGCGTCCAGGTGGAGGCAGCGACCGGCCGAGTGGCGGCCAACGGTAAAAATCAAACTGAGGCGGGAGTCCACGGCCTCTTCGGCTGAGTCGTGGCGTAATTTCGGGCTGTGAAAACCCTATTGAAAGAGGCCTACGGCCACATCTTAAACGAAACTCTTCTCGGTGAAATCGCCGCTACAGGGGCTTTCAAGGAGGTGTCTAAAGGGATGATTGTCATGGACATTGGAGACCCCATTCCGGGACTTCCCATGCTCCTGAATGGAGCCATCAAAGTGCTCCGGGTAAACGATGAAGGCGACGAGATGCTGCTCTATTTCCTGGAGTCGGGAGACAGTTGTGCCATGACCCTCGGCAACTTCTTTGGATCTACAAAAAGTACGATTCGGGCTGTCGCAGAGCAAGACAGCAACATGGTGGTGGTTCCTTTGGAGAAGGTCTACCACTGGATGGGTGAATACGCCGACTTTCGGCAACTGGTGATCGAGAGCTTCAACACCCGACTCAAAGAACTGGCCGAGGCTGTGGACAGCTTGGCATTCCTTGATCTCCACGGGAGAACGGCAAAATACCTGAGCGACAGGGTCAAGGTCAACGGCTCCACCTCGTTGGATACAACCCACGCCGAAATTGCGGCCGACTTGCACACCTCACGGGTGGTTGTATCGCGCATCCTGAAACAGCTGGAGCGAGAAGGCACCATTGAATTGCACCGAAACAGAATCGAAGTGCTGCGTTTTTGACGCTGTGCGGGAGCTGTTAAGTAACATGGGTTCCCCTATACCTCTGCGGAGAAGGCTACCTTACCCCCGGAATGCACCGTTTTATCCCCTCTATTGGCTGGCTGAAGTCCTACAACCGCCAGGACTTCTTGGGTGATCTTCCCGCCGGCCTGACCGTTGGGGTCATGCTCATTCCGCAGGGCATGGCCTATGCCATGATTGCAGGGCTTCCCATTGTTTACGGACTTTACGCCGCGCTTGTACCGCAGGTGGTGTACGCCTTTTTTGGCAGCTCGCGGCAACTCGCTGTTGGACCCGCAGCCATGGATTCTTTGCTCGTAGCCTCTGGCTTAACGGGCATCGCTGTGGCAGGCTCAGACCGTTACATTGAGCTCGCGCTGTTGCTCGCGCTCATGATGGGCACCATGCAGCTGCTGCTGGGTCTCTTTCGCATGGGATTCCTCGCCCAGTTCCTGTCCCGACCTGTCATCAGCGGCTTTACCAGTGCAGCAGCCCTGATCATCGGATTCAATCAACTGCCCAGTCTTCTGGCCATTGAGGTGGAACGCAGCCCCCACCTTTACGCTTTGATCGCAGATGCGGCCATCAACCTGTCTCATGCACATCTGCCCACCCTGGTCCTGTCCATTACTGCGGTCTTCATGTTGTTGGCCCTCCGCCGCTGGGCGCCGCGTGTACCCGGCTCTTTGGTCTTGGTGGTCTTGGGCATCGGAATGTCTACCCTGATTGGAGCGGATGTATGGAGCGTGCGCACTGTAGGCGACATCCCTTCGGGACTTCCAAGCTTCAACACACCAAACCTCCTTTGGGATGACTTGCGCCGGCTGGCCCCCATGGCCGCCACCCTGGCCTTGATTGCCTTTATGGAAGCGTACAGCATCGCCCAAGCTGTGGCCCAGCGACGGGGAGATCACACCATCGAGGCCAACCAAGAACTGCGGGCATTGGGACTCGCCAACATCCTTGGATCCATGTTCGGTGCCTATCCCACTACCGGAGGTTTTTCCCGAACCGCCGTCAATGACCGGGCGGGGGCCAGGACAGGAGTAAGCGCATTGATTTCAGCTGCAGTGGTCGCCCTGACCTTGACTTATCTGACCCCGGTATTCAGCCACCTGCCAATTCCTATTCTCGCCGCCATTATCGTGGTGGCCATATCGGGCTTGCTTGATTTGAGGTACCTCCGGAAGCTGTGGAGCAGTCATCGGGAAGAAGCACTCTTGCTCCTTGCCACTTTTGTGCTCACCGCATTTGGAGGAATGGTACTGGGTATAGCCGCAGGGGTCGTCTTGAGTTTGGTTCTCACCCTCTTCAGGAGCACGAGACCACATGCAGCGGAACTGGGTGCCATTGCAGGGATATACCGAAACGTGGAGCGCTTTCCCGAGGCCGCCATGGTACCCGGGTGGCTCATTGTTCGGTATGACGGCCCCTTACACTATGCCAGCCTGGCCCATTTCAAGAACTTCCTCAAAGCCCGGCTTAGCGCAAGGCACGACGCAGAAGTCCCCGTTCACACCATCTTGCTGCATGCGGAGTCCATCCCCTATGTAGACGCTTCGGCGTGTGCGATGTTGTCGGACCTGCTCGACGATTGGCAAAAGCACAACATCACCTTCAAACTTGCTGGGGCGATCGGCCCCATGCGAGACGCGCTGCACCGCTCAGGGTTGATGGAGCGGATCGGCACCGTGAATTTCCACACCAATGTGGAGGCGGCATTGCAAGAGCAAGAGAACAGCCAACAACGGCAAATCGCCACCCAAACAGCACTGTCTGAAGGTTAATCACCTCATCTTTGGACCCGAAAAATGCACCTATGAAAGTCGAACAGATTTACACCGGATGTCTCGCCCAGGGCGCGTATTACATCGAGTGCTGTGACGAGGCCATCGTCATCGACCCGCTGCGCGAAGTGCAGCCTTACATCGACCGTGCGGAAAACGGAGGGAAGAAGATCAAATACATTTTCGAAACCCACTTCCATGCTGACTTTGTGAGCGGCCACGTCACCCTCTCCGAGAAGACGGGGGCCCCCATCGTTTTCGGCCCCAATGCGAACCCGAAATTCAATGCACACATCGCCCAAGACGGCGAGGTCTTTAAAGTCGGAAAAGTGACCATCGAAGTCCTGCATACCCCTGGACATACGATGGAGTCCACCACTTATCTGCTGCGTGACAAAGAAGGCAAGCCGCACGCCATTTTCACGGGTGACACTTTGTTTCTCGGGGATGTAGGACGGCCCGACCTCGCCCAAAAAGCAGTCGACATGACCCAAGAAATGCTGGCCGGCACCCTGTTTGACAGCCTGCGCAGCAAAATCATGACGCTTCCAGATGATGTCATCGTCTACCCTGGGCATGGTGCGGGGTCAGCCTGTGGCAAGAATATGAGTTCGGAAACTGTGGGAACACTGGGGGATCAGAAGGCCAACAACTATGCCCTGCGGGCCGACATGTCCCAGGCAGAATTTGTAGCTGAAGTGACCGATGGATTGCTACCTCCACCCGCTTACTTCCCTCTGAATGTGAAGCTGAATAAAGAAGGCTATGCCCCCATTGACGAAGTGCTGGCTCAAGGTGGCCGCGCCCTCTCGCCCGATGCCTTTGAAGCTGCTGCCAATGAGACAGGAGCGGTGGTGTTGGACGTCCGCAGCAAGGAGGCTTTTGCAGAGGCGCATGTTCCGAGGAGCACTTTCATCGGGCTCGACGGAAACTTTGCGCCCTGGGTGGGCGCCATGATTGTGGACATCGAGCAACCGATCCTGCTTGTCTGTCCAGAAGGCAAGGTCGAGGAGACCATTACCCGGCTGTCACGTGTGGGTTTCGACAAAGTGCTGGGATACCTCCACGGCGGCATAGCATCTTGGTGCGACGACGGAAAAGAAACCGACAGCATCAGCGCTTTAGAAGCCGTCGATTTCGCCAAACTTCGGGAGAACGAAGACTTGAAGGTGATCGATGTCCGCAAACCCGGCGAATACCAATCGGAACGCGTTTTGGATGCAGAGTCCATGCCCTTGGCTGACCTGAACGAACATTTGGCCGCCATCCCCAAAGAAGGCCACTTCTATGTTCACTGTCTTTCGGGGTACCGCTCTCTCATCGCGATGAGCATTTTAAAAGCCCGTGGCTACCACAATGGGATCAATGTCAATGGTGGATTCACTGCGATCAAGGAGACGGATGCACCCTTGAGTGAATATGTCTGTCCGTCGACGCTTTAAGGTTGGCGCATTGGAGGGAAAAGAGTAATTTCGCCCTCCTTCTTTGGCGCAAGCCAGAGGTCACACCCAGGTGGCGAAATTGGTAGACGCGCAGTCTTCAGGTGGCTGTGTCCTAGGACGTGCGGGTTCGAGTCCCGCTCTGGGTACAAAAGAGTCATCAGAAATGGTGGCTCTTTTTTTTGTGTCGCCCAAATGCCAAGCAGTTGGGTTTATGACCCTGCCTGAGCTGAGCCTAACGCTCTAGGTTTCGCCTTCTTCCTCGCCCACTCTTGGCCTTTGGATCTGTGAATTCACCCTCAAGCGTGAGGGACTTCAGCGGCAGAAGGTTCTTCTTTGTACCGCTGAGTCGTTGACATCGAAATCTGCCATGAAAAACCTACCCACCCCGCCAGCCTTGCTTTTCTCCATTTTAATCTCGCTCTGGTCGGGGCTTCACGCGCAAACCACCGCCATCCCCGATCCTGTGTTCGAGCAGGCCCTCATTGACTTGGGGTTTGATTCGGGAGAACCCGATGGCGTGGCCCAGAACCTGTTTCTGGAAAGCATCATTCTCCTGGATATTCCGGACCTTGGCATTGAAGACTTGACCGGTATAGAGGCGTGTACCAGTCTCGAGCGGCTCTATTGCCAGGACAACAACATCTCCTCCATTGACCTGAGTAACAATCCTTACTTGTGGCGCCTTTATATCAGCGACAACCAACTGGACAGTTTGGACCTTTCCGATCATGCCTATTTGGAATATGTGTCCTGCAGCTCGAACAACCTGTCCTACCTGAATCTAGAGGGCTGCCCTGCCCTGCGCGCCCTTTTTAGCCGTTACAACCCCTTGGGCTCACTAGATGTCAGCGGGCACTTCGATCTCGAAATCCTGGTCTGCAACTCCAACGCATTGAGTGTTTTGAATGTGGATGCCAATCCCGCCCTCGAAGGACTGCACTGTGGCAACAACCAACTGAACTCCTTGGTCCTGGACAACCACCCCTACCTCGAGTTTCTGAGTTGCTCCAACAACCAACTCACCTCGCTCAGCCTGCATTCCTCACCGGAGCTCGAAGAGCTGGAATGTGCCAACAACCAGCTCACCTGCTTGAATTTGAATCCGGGCTCTACCCTTTCGCTCGAAATCGATGACGACAAGTTTATGGCCCAGGGCAACCCTGACCTCTATTGCGTTTCGATTTACAATCCGGAATCGGCCGAGCAATACCTCTCTCCATTTTTCGACAACGAGGTGACCTTCATGACCGATTGTGGCGATGACTGCGGCACGGTGGCCACAGGCAGGGTGGATATCGCCCCGCCAAAGGTCACCGCGACCTTCGACGTTTTGGGACGTCCTTCTGACATCCGCGCGTCCACCTTGCTCATTCAGCTGCTGGACAACGGGCAAGTGCGCAAGGTGAGCTTCGCGGAGTAGCGGCCAACCTCGCTTCAGTTATCAGAAAGCGCTGACGAACCCTTCGTTCCTGTTTGCGCGTATCATGTGCATGCGCTTGAAGAACTCCCTGCCCGTGTTGGCCACTTTGGTTTTGGCCTCCTGCTCACCTGAAACTTACATGGACCCCATTGAACCTGTCGCGGAAAATGTCAGCATTGGGCCCTCGGAATCGGCCATTGCCGCAGATGAAGCCGCTGAACACCTGGTCGTCTTGAGACTCGACGTTCCCCACCTGTGGACGGGGTGTCATGGTGAAGGACGGATGACCTTCCACGCAGATGGCGAAATGACCTGGGACCTCGATGGACAAACCTTTGGCTCGCCCTACCTGCTCGACGAAGAGGGCCGGCTTTATCCAGGCTGCGCAGAGGATTGCACAGATATGCTGCCCTACCGGTTGGACACCGATTTGGGCCAATGGCGGCAGTTTGACGGATACTGCTGGTACGCTCTGACGCCCCAGCCATAAGTAACGTGTTGAGAAAGACTCAGGTATAGATCACACCCGCAGCCACCGTCAGGCGGTTGCCCGGATCCACGAGAATAAAGGAACCCGTTGCGCGGTTGCGCCGGTAGTCGTCCACCAGAATGGGAGCCGCTGTGCGGATTCTGACCCGGGCGATGTCGTTCATCGCGATGTCCAAGTCGTCCTCCATGCGGTGAAGGGTATTGATGTCGAGCTTGTAGACCACCTCCTTCACGACGGCTTTGACCTCACGTGAGGTGTGGTGCAACTCAAAGCGGGTACCGGGGCGCATGGGCCGCTCGCCGAGCCAGCAAATGCGGGCATCGAGGTCTTGGACGGACTCGGGCTGGTTGTTCTCCCGCACGAGCATGTCCCCCCTAGAAAGGTCGATGTCGTCCGCAAGGGTCATCACCACGCTTTGTGGCGGGAAGGCCATGTCAACCTGACGCTCACCAATGGCAATGGACGTGACTTTACTCCCCAATCCACTGGGCAAGGCCACCACTTCGTCGCCGACTTTGAACACGCCTCCTGAGACGCGGCCCGCGTATCCGCGGAAGTCACGGTGGGCGTCGGTTTGTGGGCGGACCACATACTGGACTGGAAACCGGCAGTCCTGCAGGTTGCGGTCGGCCGCCACATGGACATGTTCGAGGTGGTGGAGCAACGTAGGACCATCATACCAAGGGGTATTCTCGGACCGGTCTACCACGTTGTCACCTTGCAAGGCACTGATGGGAATGAACCGAATGTCCGGGATGTCCAGACGGCTCGAAAAGCTCCTAAAGGCTTCCACGATTTCCTCATAGCGCTCCTCTTTCCATTCCACGAGGTCCATCTTGTTGACGCAGACGACCATGTGCTTGATGCCCAACAGGTGGGTGATGAAGCTGTGGCGGTGCGTCTGCTCCAACAGGCCAGCGCGGGCATCAATGAGGATGATGGCCAGGTCGGCTGTTGAAGCGCCTGTGACCATGTTGCGCGTGTACTGGATGTGGCCCGGAGCATCGGCTATGATGAACTTTCGCTTGGGGGTCGCGAAATAGCGGTACGCCACATCGATGGTGATGCCTTGCTCCCGCTCGGCGCGCAGGCCGTCGGTCAGCAGAGAAAGGTCGGCGCCGTCTGTACCGCGCTGACTGGAGGCCTGCTCGATGGATTCGAGTTGGTCTTCGAAGATGGTCTTGCTGTCATACAGCAAGCGCCCAATCAACGTGCTTTTGCCGTCGTCTACGCTGCCTGCTGTGATGAACCTAAGGAGTCCCTGTGCCATGATTTCTTGCTGCTCTTTTCCTTGATTCCAATGGTCAGAAGTACCCTTCTTTCTTGCGGTCTTCCATGGCGCTTTGGCTGCGCTTATCGTCCATGCGGCCGCCGCGTTCCGTTTTGCGGGCTGCGGCCACCTCGGAAATGATTTTCTCGAGATCGTCAGCATCGCTTTCCACCGCTCCTGTGATGGTCAAATCCCCCAGGGTCCGAAAGCGAACCTGCATGGTTTCCGGCTTTTCATCGGGCCGCAGGTTGAGGTAATCGCTGTTGGCCAAAATCTGACCCTCCCGCTTGATCACTTCACGCTGGTGGGCAAAGTAGAGGCTCGGGATGGCGATGTTTTCGCGGAGGATGTAGTTCCAAATGTCCAGCTCTGTCCAGTTGTTGAGCGGGAAAACGCGAAAGTGCTCTCCCGGCTGGTGCTTGCCGTTGTACAAGTCCCAAAGCTCAGGGCGCTGGTTCTTGGGGTCCCACTGACTGAAGTCGTCACGGTGGCTAAAGAAGCGCTCCTTGGCCCGGGCCTTTTCTTCGTCCCGCCTTGCTCCACCGAGACAAGCATCGAATTGATGGGCCTCAATCGTGGAGATGAGGGTTGGAGTTTGGATGCGGTTCCGGGAGGCATTGAACCCCTTTTCCTCGGTCACCTCCCCTTTATCAATGAGGTCTTGGACACTGCCTACAATCAACTGCACCCCCAACTCCTTGACCAGATCATCCCGGAACTGAATGGTCTCCGGGAAGTTGTGGCCAGTATCAATGTGCACCAGTGGCATCGGGATGCGGGCAGGCGCAAAAGCCTTTCGAGCCAAATGCGTTACACATATGCTGTCCTTGCCTCCGCTAAATAAAATGGCGGGACGGTCGAACTGTGCCGCCACCTCACGCAAAACATACATCCCCTCAGCTTCAAGCTCGTCGAGGTGACTCAGGTTGTATTCGCTGCTCATTTTTTCTCTTGTCTTCCAATGTTTCCATAACGGAACCACGCCCGTTCGTGGAAATAATACAGCACCATTTTCAGTATACTTTCCATGACCATGATGCCGCTGGCCGCCTTGACATCCCCAAACACCACATAGACAAACATAAAGGTGGTGGCAGAGGCGATCACACGCCACGTGAGCGTTTTGGCGATGTGCCGTTTGCGTGAAACTTTCTCGTCCATGATCAGTTCAATCCGGCATAATCACGAACGGCCACAACCGCTTCTTCCACCGTGATGTCTGTGGTGTCCAAATCTAAATAGTCCGCCTCCGGGATGCCGTATTCATCAGAATGAAAGTGCTCCCTTCCCCGGGATTCGGTGGTGTGGACGTACACCTCTTTGACGTGGGCGCGCGCCTTGAATTCTTCGCGCAGCCAGCGGAAAGGCGCCACTACAGCCACGATTGAAATCCTGCCTTGGCGGCTGAGGTACAATGCGATGTCCTGGGCACGGCGAATGTTGGCCTCTCTGCCCGCTGGGCTATAGTCTGCATTGGAGGTCAATGCCCTCAGGTCATCCCCATCCACAAGAAAGACATCATGCCCCCCCGCTTTCAGGTCCCCCAGTAAAGCCCGACCCACCGTGGATTTCCCGGCGCCAGGCTGTCCTGTAATCCAAACGATGGGCTGCCCTTCAGTCATTCTTGTAAATATAAAACCGACGGAACCGGTGAAAGCATGAGGCGCGCTGTAATTTTTATTCGAAGAGTAATTTTTTTTTCAATACAAAGTATTGATTTACAGTGTTTTGGTAATTTTCTTTCAAAAAAACTGCAGGTTTTGTAACCCTAAAGGAGGGACCTCAGTAAAGGGTAATG
>Ga0206125_10003811_pt1 | contig 13981 bp, 8 predicted proteins | sample Helgoland_Spring_4_FD_148598 | JGI IMG/M metagenome (GOLD analysis project Ga0206125, IMG submission 148598) | Pelagic subsurface seawater microbial communities from Kabeltonne, Helgoland, North Sea - Helgoland_Spring_Bloom_20160331_1 | ecosystem: Environmental > Aquatic > Marine > Epipelagic ... | reverse complement strand
GAGGCCCTGCGGTTGCCCCCCATGGGGATGTAGAGGTAATCCTTGAGCCACCCCGACAGGCTCATGTGCCAGCGCTTCCAGAAGTTGCCGCAGCTGTCGGCCTTGTATGGGCTGTTGAAGTTTTGGGGCAAGTGGTAGCCCATGAGCAAAGCCACGCCGATGGCCATGTCGGTGTATCCACTGAAATCGGCGTAGACCTGGAGGGAATAGCCATACATGGCCATGAGGACCTCAAAACCACTGTGTGTTGCCGGCGAGGCAAACACGCGGTCATTGAAATTGACCGCAATCCAATCCGCCAAAAGGACCTTTTTGAGCAATCCATTCAGAATCCAGAAGCCGGCGCGCCCAATGGTGGCTTTGGTCACCGGTTTGGGGTGCAGAATTTGGGGCACAAAGTCAGCCGCCCGGACAATGGGACCGGCCACAAGCTGCGGAAAGAAGGACACATAAAACCCAAAGTCGCTGAGCCGCTTCAAGGGTTGAACCAGACCGCGGCGAATGTCCACCGTGTAGCTGATCGTCTGAAAGGTGTAAAAGCTAATGCCCACCGGCAGCAGAATGCGGTCGACTGACCACGATGTTCCTGCAGCAGCATTGACCCCCATGGCCAGCCAATTCCTCGGGATGATGGAGGAGCCCGAGGCGGCATTCCACGATTCGGTGAGGAAATAGGTGTATTTGAAATAGAACAGAAGGGCGAGGTTCAGGCCGATGCTCAGCGCGAGCCAGCGGTTCTTGCCCCGGTCGCCTTTGGCTGCAGCAATCCGGTGTCCGATCCAGTAATCGCTCACCGTAGAAAAGACCAGGATTAGAAAAAACCAACCCGAGGTCTTCCAGTAAAACAACAAGCTGGCCGCGAGCAGCCAGAAGTGCCGCAAACCGCGCTGTCGGTCGCGGTGCAGGGCCGCATCAAAGGCCAAGACAACGAGCAGAAACAGCCAGAAAGACCCGTTCAGGAACGTCCAAGGAGACGCTGCGTCGTGTTCTAAAATTTGCTGCAGCGCATTCATGGGGCAGGGGTCGAATGTTGAATGGCAGCCCTGACGAGCAGTTCATAGAGCAACTCGCCGATGAGGATGTAGCCGTCCCTTCTAAAATGCAGCCTGTCACTGGCAGCAAACCCAGTGGCGTTCAAGGCGTCAATGGACCCCTTTCCCCCGAGGTGTCCGTAGAGGTCCCAGCAGGCTACGTCTCGCTCTGCAACCAGGTTCAGCATGGCCGCTCTGACGTCTTCGGCATTGGGGTTGTGTCGGTGACGGTAGTGGCTGTCGTTGTTGGTGACCAGCAGGATTTCCGTGTCCGGATGGGCCGAGCGTATGGTGTCAATCAAGGCGCCATAATGCCGGGAAAAACGGGCAGCATCGAACCGGCTTTGAGACATGTGCGCATCGTTGATGCCCCATGCGAGAATGGTCAAGTCGGGGGCCACATTGCGCAGTTGCTCCTTGAAGTGGGGGTTCCGCATCCAAGAAGTGGAGTTGGCACCATTGGCACCGAGGTCATGGAAGACAAAACCTGCATTTTGAGGGACCCATTCCACGCCGTGCAAGGCTTGCGCACCTGCTGCGGCAGGCTGAAGGATGAGGGTGTCAGGAGCGGCACCACCTGCTGGACTGATCCAATGGGCTATGCCTGCGCTGGATTGCGCAGCGAGGTCCGGCATCCAAGGCTGGGGAAGCACAGGGCGCCAGTTCAGGGCAGAATCCGGCCGCGACAGGATCCGGATTTCAGACACGCAACGCTCACCGGCAGGGGAGCCGCTCCAACAGGCCACGGGTGCAGCCACCGGGCTTTGAGCCTCGATGCCCGTTATGCCCCAAGGCGCCTGATGTCTTCTGTTCGCGCACGATTGACCCGACCAGTTCTCAGTAGAGGACCAACCCCTATCGGGCGGACCATTGGAGTCCATCAATCGGTGGGGCACCTGGATCCCACATCCGACGGCGATGCCGGGACGGTCTTCACTGAGCCGTTGGCGAAAAGCCCAGCCAATGCGCCCGGCCTGAACATGAGACCCTCCGAAATGAACCACTTCAATGGGGCTCGCAGCGGGACTGTTGGGCTGTAAATCAAACAGCAAGGTGTACCAGGACGTCAAAAACCGAGAGAGGTGCTCACGTCCATAGAGGGTGGCGTCCATCGCGGGCAGACCCGCCAGGTCATCGTCACGGTGAACGTCGCCGCGCAGGCGGTCTGGTGTCGTCTCGCTCCATTCCGACTCGGTCGCAGCAGAATCCCGTTGTCCCCAGCACAGGGCACCATCCATGAAGCCACTGCCGAGCCACAAGACTACCGCCAGCCAGCGGCATTTGTTGGTCCACACCGGCCTGTATGGATCGGCTTTAGCGCAGTCCATCGGTTTCGAGGGCAGGAGATGAGGGCCCGGAAGGGACCACGGGGGCAGAGGGGCGCTTGGACATGGCCTTGGGGGCAGGCTTCAGCCAATCTTGCTTCCATTCGCTGTAACAGCCGAGGAAAGAACGGTCCAACAGCGTGCCCACCTTCTTGGCACCAAGGGGGGTAAAGTGCACGTGGTCAGGGCCAGCAAGGGCGGGCTCGCTGTCTACCCAGGCCGGCATGCTCCCGAGGCCACCCATCACCTCGAGCAAGTCCCAGTATCCAGCGCCGTTTTCCAAAGCAGTGCGCTTCAGAACATCTCGGACCGCCGCCAGTTGCGGAAACGAAGTCCACTGAAGACCGGTTTTTTCGGACATGTCAGAGGGGCCGATGACCAAGATGGCGGCTTCGGGCAGGACGCGTTGGAAGAGGCGGATCTGGCTGCCAAACCATCCTCCAAACCTTTCGGCCTGGGCCAGGTCCTTGCAGTGCGGCACCACATTGCCGCCGTATTGCAGGATGACGAGGTCTGGAGCCAATGCCTGCAATTGTCCGGTAAAATGCGGGCGGTCAAGTTTTCTAAACAAGGTGCCCGAACTGCCGCGCATGGGTACGCCATGCCATTGAACCCCCTGTCCTTGGGGCTCTATGGCAAAAATGCGCGGTGTTCCACCTTGGAAGCACACCTCCATAGCCAGGGGCTGCGTGGGCCGGTCAGCCCCGGTGGCCAGCAAAGAAGGGTCTCCGGGGTTCCACGTTGTGTTCAGTTCCAAAACAGAAGCTGCAGTACCAGCTTTGAGGGTGTCCAAGGGAATGCCGTTGACGGCCACATGGCAGTCAGTATCGACGGCGTCGTGCCACACCCGCAAGCCATTCCATTGCCCAAACTGCTTGTGGTTGCGGGGTTCGGGAGCCACCGTCAAACAAGCTGGAGCGCCAGTGGAATCTTCCAGTTCTGCATAGCATGCCAACAGGCCATACCGTTCATCTGCATCTGTGGTATCCCGCCGGCCGTAACGCGTATGGCGTTTCCAAGCCCCGGTGTGCGATTGTCGCAGGGCAAAACTCTGAACCAAAGGCACAGGCGCTTGAAGCCCCGGTCCGGAACCTCCCCAGCGCTTTTGCCAAGCGTGGCGCATCATCCCCGAAATCCGGTCGCCTTCAATTTGGCTGTCGCCGTAGTGCAGCACCTGTATGTTTTCGTGCCTGTCGAGCCGCTCAAAAAGTTGACCAAATGCCCAGCGGGCCGATTCGGGAATGGAAAGCCTCAAGGCAGGGGGCAGGGCCGACGCGTCGGGAATGTTGACGGGGGTGCGTTTCGACGGCGGTGGGTTATGGGCTTCCTTCTGCGCCACCGCCGACACCGGAAGTGATGCGCTTGCTGGTGTTTTGGCGGTGTCGGGAAGGAGGGCGGTGCTGCTGATCCCAGGAGGGAGCAACTGCGCAGTGCTGTCTGCCTCGGCTGCAGTCGCGGGTGCTTTGATGCTGTCCGTGGGCACTTCTTCAGCCGTAGCCGCTGTCCAGTTGGAATCGTATTGGGCCAACAGATCTGACACGTCTTCGGGTTTCCAGCGCGGCACCACAATGGGGGCTGGGGAAGGGTTCAGCCACGCCCGCCATGCTTCAGGATAGGAAATGCGCACAGCGGTCTCACCCAAACGGAGGCCATCGGCAGGGGACAGTGCCGCCAGAAGTGTAACGGCACAGCCCACAACAGAAAGGGCCATCGCCCCTTTCCACCGGTCGTCGCGGGGGGGGTGAGGTGCACTCATGGAGGGGGGATCTTCAGTTTCATGCCCGGTTGCAATGCTTCGGGGGAAACACCGTTCATGCGCATGATGGTCTCCAAATCCGTCTGTGGGTACTGCAGGGAAATGGTCCAATAAGACTCGCCTTCTTGAACCGTATGCCAGATCCACGGGGTGCCGTCGGCTGCAGGTGCACTGGGCGCCTTAGGTTCAGGAGAAATCCGGCCCAGTGAACCGGGGATTTCTAACCTTTGGCCCACCCGGATCAAATCGCCCTCGAGTTGATTAAACCGCTTGATTTCACCAATGCGCACACCATAGTCGCGGGCGATGCCCCCAAGCACATCGCCTGGCTGCACCACATGCACCACAGCTTGGGCCGGTGCACGGGGGGCAGGACGCCCATTGCACATGGCGTCCCGGTCTGACCAGCGCAGGCCGACGCCGAGGGGAACCAGCAGTTCTGACCTCATGGCATTGAACCCTATGGAGTCCGTGGTGAACCAAGGGTTCTCGGAGCGCAATGCCCCGTAAACAGCGGGGACGGTATCTGCGAGGCTAAAGAACCCCGTCCCTCCCTCTGGACAGGTCAGCCGCTCAAGTTGTCCTGCCCGAAGCATCCACAGCGCGTGGGTATCGTTCCAATCAAAGTTGCGGTCCACCTGCATGATCACGCGGAATAAATGCAGCCATTCAAGCAAAGCGGCATCCAAAGCTGTCACGTCTGCGCTGCGCGCTGCCTGCGGTCCGCGCACAAAAGAGAGGACCTGGCGCAAAGGGTCGTTGGGAAAAGCAGCGGTGCATTTTTTGGTATGGGCAATGGCAGCCGGTGTCATTTCTTCTGGCAGGTGCCGCTCGTCCCATCCGCGGCGAATGTCTAGCCCGTAAGACAAAGCAGAGGTCATGTCCATGGCCCAAGGTCCAGCCCGGCGACCGGGACCGTAATAGGCATTGTTCCATCCGGTGAGGGCCATCGGCAGCATGGCCCAATCGGCAGGCAGCCCTGCGCCGTCAAAAGCGGCCTCAACTTCCTTGCGGTGTCGGTCGGCCGCCGCTTCCATCAGCCTGAAGCACAACATGCCGTCGGCCAGCATGCGTTGCAAAGCGCGGTCTGCGTGGTGCTCGGCATGGGGCAGGACCTCGAGTTGTTGGAGCAGCGACTCCGCCCAATCGGTGCGTGCGCGCCACCGGGAGGGGTCCATTTGAGGATCCATTGGCGTCAGAATGCACCCCGCTTCTAGAGACTCAAGGTCTTCAACCCAAGGAGACCATGCCATGGAATGCACCAGGGATTCCCACCCCAAGAGGTCGGGTTGTGCCCGAATGGACCCTCCCTGCAGGCATGCAAAAAAAGCGGCCAACACCCATAAATTCTGTATCCGAAAAACGTGCATAGTGCTACACGAATATGGACAGTATTGGTAGTAAATTACATGTGAGCAACTGAGAACATTTCCAACATGCCAACACCGTCAAAGTCCGAACTCCAGAAGCGGCTCTCCGCCTTGGAGCAGGAGCGGTCCCTTTTGCGGGCTGAATTGGCGGGGTGGGAGGATGAACGCGGGGAGGGCACCCTGCCCGGCCCTGCCGTAGAGGATGTGCGGCCTGAGATCTACATCTTGGACAAGGCGGAGGACGGCATATTCACCCTTGATCAAGAAGGGCGGTTCCGTTATGTCAATCCGGCAGGAAGCCGCATGTTGGGCGGCGATCAGGAAGCCCTGTTGTCGCAACGTGTGGTCGACGTGTTGGGCCGCGATGGCCAACGCCAATGGGCAGAGAAAATCGGAGAGTGGATCCAAGATCCCCAGCGTTTGTCTCCCCAATTGTGGGTGGAGATTTCCAGCAAAAACAAGCTGGGAACGCAACGCTGGTTGAGCATGAGTCTCAGTTGGAGTGTGACCGATGGGCGTCACCGGGATGAGGTGCACGGCATCATTCGCGACATCACCGATCAGAAGCGTTTGGAGCTGGCGTTGCGCCAGTCCGAGGAGCATTACCGGGGCATCATTGAAAACATGGACCTCGGAATTTTGGAGGTCGACAAACAGGAGCGCATCACCAGGGCATTCCCCAAGTTTTGCGCCATCGTGGGATATTCTGAGGAGGAGCTGTTGGGGCAAAAAGCATCGGAAATATTGATGACACCCGCCGACAGGGAACAGATGGAAATCCGCACCGAGGCGCGAAGTGCAGGAGAGTCAGAATTGTACGAGTCCCAGATCCGCAACAAGCAGGGCGAAGTCGTATGGCTGCTGATCAGCGGGGTGCCGTTGCGCAATGAGGCAGGGGAGTCCATCGGCTCGATGGGCATCCACTACGACATTACAGAACGCAAAAAAGACGAGGAAAAACTGAAAAAAGCCATGCGCATGGCCAATGCTGCGCGCAGGGCTGAACGCCGGTTCTTGGCCAAGATGAGCCATGAAATCAGAACGCCATTGAACGCGATCATCGGAATGTCGCATCTGCTGCTGGACACCCCGTTGAGCGCAGAGCAATCCCATCACATCGAGGCCATTTCGCAAGGGGGCACCCTGCTCAAGGGTCTATTGGATGGGGTACTCGACATCGCCAGGCTCGAGGAAGGTCGGCAGGAGCTCAACAAACGCCCCTCCATGCTGCGCCCAACTTTTGAAGGCATCATGGTGGTGTACCGCACTTTGCTCCGCGACAAGGGCGTCGCACTCGAATTGGAGTGGAACGACGCCTTGAATGTCCCCTTGAGCATCGATGTGCAAACCTTGTCTCAGGTGCTGTTGAACCTGGTGGGCAATGCCGCCAAATTCACCAAGAAGGGCTTTGTCCGGGTGTCACCAGAGCTGGTCGAAGGGGATGGCAAACTGATGTTGCGGGTGCGGGTGGCCGACTCCGGACAAGGCATTCCCGAGGAAACGATACCCCGGGTGTTCGAGCGTTTTGTTCAGGCAGAAGAGCGCAAAGGCAGTTTAAAGGAGGGGAGTGGATTGGGCCTGGCCATATGCCGGGAGCTCTGCGCCCTGCATGGGGGAAGCATTGCGGCAACCAGTCAACTGGACCAAGGGAGCACCTTCACCTTTGAGTTCGAGGTCGAGCACGCCGAAATTGCGCAGGCACCTCCGGGAGAGGGCCATCAAAAATCCATTCGTGGCTTGCGCGTGCTGTGCGTCGAAGACAACGCTATAAACCTGATGTATGTGCAGAAGCTGTTGACCAGTTGGGGCGTGGCTTACAAGTCTGCAGGAAACGGAGTTGAAGCGTTGGCTCTTTTTGAAAAGGAGGCTTGGGATGTGGTTTTGATGGATGTTCAAATGCCTGTCATGAACGGATTTGAAGCCACGCGCGCCATACGGCAGCGTGAGCAGGAAACGAACCGCCGCACCCCCATTGTGGGCATTACTGCATTTGCTTTCGAAAAAGACGAAGAGGAAGGGATGAAGGCAGGCATGGACGCCTACCTCAAAAAACCCTACTTGCCCAAGGAGCTCTTTCAAGTGCTGCTCGAGTGGAGCCAGGCGTGAGCAACAGGCCGCAACGCTTCGCTTGAATCGGGTATAAATACCGATGAAATTAAAAAAGCTGTTGTTAAAAAGGAATATAATGTGTAAATTAGAACATGTGGTTGACAGGCACTTCGGAATTTCCCGAGGTCAATCACAGTTGTGAATCGTAGAGAAGCACCCGCAACGGCGGGTGTTTCCATTTCTAGACGTTTTGTGCCCCTGCAATCCACGGTGGGACCATTTTGTGGACAAACCAAATGCAGGAAACAACAGAACGGAAAAACTCCCATCTAACTTGATGGCATGGCAGAAGACCGATCCAACAGAAGCTTCAAGGTGATGGGGGGGAGCCGCAGTTTCGATGTCTGCGATTATGTGCGGGAAATGAAGCAAACAGCCCAAAAATTCACCTTGTATGTGGGCTGTGACAGCCAGAATTACAGAAGCTATACGGTCTACGCCACCACCGTGGTGTTCCGTTATCCGGGCGCAGGCGCCCATGTCATTTACCGCAAGGAAAAAGTGCCGCGCATAGAGGACATGTGGACCAAGCTGTGGGGCGAAACGGAGCGGTCTGTTGCGGTTGCACACCTGATCCGAGAGGAGACCACGGTGCAGGTCGAGCAAATCGACCTCGACTTCAATACAGACCCGGCATACCCTTCCAATAAGCTGTTGAGTGCCTCTTCAGGCTACATCCAATCGTTGGGTTTTCAAACCGGAGCCAAGCCCGGCTTGCTGATGGCAGCATGGGCTGCAGACTCCTTGTGCCAATGAGGGCGAACCGGTTGACAGAGGTCATAGGATTGGCCGCGTCCATAGATGAGCTGTGGGACTTTTTTTCGACCGCCCAAAACCTGGCGCCCTTGACCCCGCCCGACCAAAAACTGCAGGTTGGAAAGGGCGGGGACCAGCGCATCGTCCCAGGACTGGAGATTGAGATTTCTGTGGCCCCCATGTTGGGCATCCGCACAGGATGGCGGACCCTCATCATGGAGGTTGAGGGGCCAGAGAAGGCACCGGGACGGGCATGGTTCAGGGACATTCAGGAGTCGGGTCCTTTTGCATTGTGGGACCACACCCACGCTTTCCGAGCGTTGCCAGACGGAGGGACAGCGGTGATGGACGTTGTGGAATACAAACTGCCGGCAGGCCGCCTGGGTCAGGCGGTGGCCGGATTTTGGGTGAGGCGGCAGGTCCAAGGCTTGTTTGCTTACCGCAAGACTGCCTTGCACGAAAAGTTTGGTCCAGTGGGGCTTCCACAGGACCTCCTTGAAGGTTGGGAAGTACGGAGGGATTTCTCCGAGGAGACACGTTGAACAGGACTGTGTGGTGGTTTCTTGGCCGCAGGTGTACCCAAATTCAGCAAGGGAAGGGGTAAATTGCCCGAGTGATGAAGACGGTGAAAATCTGTTGGCTCGTGACCCTCAGTGTGTTCTGTGCACTGCCGGCAGCGCGCGCTCAGTTCGACATTGAACCCAGCGACAGTGTGGTCGATGTCTTTGCGACCGACAGCATCACCCGCATCTTCCAAATCGACTTCCCCAATGTTTCCGGTGATTCCCTCGCCTTGAGTTGGAGGTGGATTGGAGGTGGATGGACTGAAGGCTGGGACGTAAACCTGTGCGACTTGGGTGAGTGCTACACCGGCGTACCCGCAGATGCCGACATGCTCGCCATGGGCGCAGAAGGGGCGGGTTTCCTCAAGCTCATCGTTAATGCACTGGAGGTGGAAGGCCAATGCTTCTTGCATTTTTGGGTCTGGCCGACGGGCAATCAAGATGCCTTGGTCAACGTCTACTTTGACCTGCGCAATGGCGGCGTATCCGCGTTGCAAGGACCTTCGCTCCAGCCCGATGGCGTTCGGGTTTTTCCCGTTCCCGCCACAGTGGGGCAGCCTGTGACCCTCCAAGGCCTAAACCGCACCCGACTTTCTGCCTCCATGCAACTGTTCAGCATGCAAGGCGCGTTGGTTTCTTGTCCCATCGATCTGACCGGTCCCGATCCTGTATTGGAGACCCGTGGACTGGTGCCAGGAACGTATTTATTGAATCACAACGAGAGCCGTCCGCCTGTGCGGATCATCATGGAGTAACCTGCAAACCGAAACCATGACCATTTCCTTTTTTACCCGCTGCGCAGTAGCGCTTTCCCTGTTGCTCCATGCGACAGGAGCCATGGCCCAGAACGCCACCCTGGTCGCCGACAACCATGAAGGCACGGTGGTGCGCTTCGACTTTTCAGACCCCGTGTTTGAAGAGGTGTCCACCCCCGATGGCGTGGCCATCATTCCCCGGGTGTTGGGCGACACCCCACTCCTTCGGGCAGGTGCTCCGGACCTTTCCAAGGCCGATGCCACGCTGTTGATTGGTGCCAATGCCGGCACCGCGCTGGAGATTGTAGAGGTGGCCTTTACCGACATCCAAGGTGTCAGTATAGCGCCCAGCAAGGGCAACTTGTACCGCAACGTAGACCCCGCAACCGTGCCCTTTGAGCAGGGTGCCGTTTACGAAGAAGACGGGTTCTTCCCGGCACAGGCAGCGGTGCTCCGCACCCCCTTTGTGGAGCGCGGATTGCGCGGTCAGTCCATTTGGGCCCACCCCTTCCAGTACAACCCCACATCGGGTGTGCTGCGCACCTACCAGAGCATCACCGTGCGTGTGGTCGAGACCGAAGCCGCAGCGGTGAACCCCGCCGTAGCCCCAGTGCGCATGACGCCGCAGGCCATGGGCGATGCCGCCCAGCGTTTCCTCAATGCCAGCAGCTTAGAGTCCCGCTACGACTACGTGCAGGAACACGGCAAGGTGGTCGTGGTGACCGACGCCATGTACGACGACGTCCTCGCACCCCTCATCGCTTGGAAGCGCGAAAAGGGACTCGAGACCGAGGTGGTCTACGCCGCTGATTTCGGCAACGACTACGACGCCATCAAGGACTTCCTGTCCGACCAATACTTCAACGAAGGCTTGACCCACGTGATCCTCGCAGGAGATGAGGACCAGGTCGCTGCCACACTCATCACCAACGGCGGAGGATCAGGATACTGCGACCCCTGCTACGGTTTCGTAGAAGGCAACGACCACTACCCAGAGTTCTTTGTAGGCCGCCTGCTCGTGCACAATGTGGCCGAGATGCAGACCCTCGTAGACCGGACCCTCGAGTACGAGAAGACCCCCTACCTCGGAGAGGAGTGGTTCAACATCGCGGTGGGCATCGGATCCAACGAAGGCGCCGGCATCGGCGACAACAACGAGTCCGACTGGCAGCACCAGAACGCCATCAAGGACCAGCTCCTCGACTATGGGTTTCAGGAGGTATGGGAGCTCTATGACGGCAACCAGGGTGGCGGAAGCCCCACGGGCGGGGAGACCGCCGACGAGGCGGGCAACCCGAACGCCAACGACATGGTCCAACTGGTCAACAAAGGACTCTCGTTCATCAACTACACCGGTCACGGATACCACGGGGGCATCGCCTCCAGCGGATTTGACGTGAACGCCATCGGTCAGACCACCAATGCCGGCATGTACGGCTTCTTTGTGCCCGTCGCTTGCTGCGTGGGCGACTTTGACGAAGGCGAAGGCTCAGGCGACTGCTTCGGAGAGGTGTGGATCAAGCACACCGCCAACGGCGCTCCTGCAGGAGGCATCGGTGGCGCGTTCTCGAGCGTGTTGCAAAGCTGGGCACCGCCCATGCGGGGCCAAGACGAGATGGTCGACCTCGTGGTCGAAGAAGGCGAAGTCGAGATCAACCACACCTTTGGTTCCATCGTGGCCCACGGCTGCGCGGGGATGATCGATTCCTACGGCGGAGCAGGAGAGGAGATGATGGACACCTGGTGCATCTTCGGTGACCCCACCGTGGTGATGCGCACGGCATTCCCCGAAAACCTCGCCCTCGGCCACCAGGATGTGTACTTCCTGGGAACACCTTCCATTACGGTGACCAGCGCCAACGAAGGGGCCTTGGTGGCCTTGACCTTCAACGGGGAAATCCTCGGAACAGGGTTTGTGGAAAACGGGACGGTGACCATGGAGCTCGCAGAGCCCATCTCCGTGCCTGGCGATTACCTGATTACCGGAACCGCCTACAACACCATTCCCTATCAGGCGGTGGTGCAAGCGGTGCCCGCGGCAGGACCCTATGTATTGAGCAATGGCAACACCACCGTGGACATCACGGGCGACAGCGACGGCAATGTGGACCAGGGCGAGAGCATCGCGTTGGAACTCAACCTCGCCAACGTAGGCATTGAGACCGCCATGGACGTGATGGTGACCATCACCACCGAAGACGCGTGGGTCGTGATCACCGACGGCATGGAATCCGCAGGCGACATCGACGCCGAGGGCACGCTCACGCTGCCCGGATTTGCGTTTGACGTTGTGGCCGGTGTAGAAGACCAGCACGTCGCGGTCTTCGATGTAGAGATGACCGACGCCGACGGCAACGTATGGATGGCCGCTTTCAATGTGGTCCTCAACGCCCCCCATTTCACCATCCTCGACCTCACGGTAGAAGACGGTGGAAACAGCATCCTCGAAAGCGGCGAGACGGCCATGCTCACCTTTACCATCATCAACGACGGCCACGATGCCGCCCCCGGTGGCTTGGGCCTCTTGGACTTCGAGCACCCCGACGTCACGATGTTCAACAACGGCGACTATGTCATGGAGGACATCGAGCCAGGCGCCACGTTTACGCAGGGCTATGGAGTGGAGGTGTCCGAGGACGCCGCTCCAGGTGGATTGCTGCCCATGACCTTTACGTTCAATACGTTCGGGCCGGATGAGCAGGACCTGTACCTGACTTCTGCTGATTTCTTCGAGCCCATCAACCTCATCATGGAGACGTGGGAGAGTGGCGACGATGAGACCTTCCCTTGGGCCTATGACGGCAACGAGGACTGGTTTGTAACCGACAACAACCCCTACCAGGGCGACTTCTGCATGGAAAGCGGCGACATCAATGACAACCAAAGCACGGCATTGACCATCGGGCTCGAATTCCTCGGCGACGGCGAAATGAGCTTTGCCCGCAGGGTCTCCACCGAAGACGGCTGGGACTACCTGCGCATGTACATCGACGGCCAGCAGGTCGCAGAGTGGTCCGGAGAACTCGACTGGGATACAGAATCCTTTGGCCTCACGGCAGGATACCACACCATCACGTGGTCTTACGAAAAGGACAACATCATCTCTTCAGGCGCCGACGCCTGCTGGGTAGACGACATCGTGCTGCCCCCGTTCTGCTTCATCGACGCCACCATCACCCAGAGCGGAGTGGCAGGGGTGTTGTGCCCAGGCGAAACCGTGACGCTGACCACCATGGAAGGCTACCTCACGGAGTGGAGCAACGGGGCGACCGAGTCCAGCATCGAAGTTTCGGAAGCGGGCGACTACACGGTCATCCTCACCGACGAGGCCGGCTGCAGCTTTGAATCCGACCCCGTGAGCATCGCGGTGCTGGAAACCGTGACCCCAGCCATCGACTTTGACGGCCAGCTCGGTTTTTGCGAAGGAGGCTCTGTGATCCTCAGCGGTCCTGAAGGCGGCACTTATGCATGGAATGTGGGCGTGGAAGCGCAGAGCTTGGAGGTGTCCAATTCTGGAGAGTTCCAGTTGGACTTCACCGATGTCTGCGGCAATACCGCCACCAGCGACCTGATCGAAGTCAACGTGTACGGTTATCCAGAAGCACCGACCACAGTGGACTTCACCATTGCGGACCCCGCAGAAGTGGCCCTCAACGCCACCGGCGAGAACCTGTTGTGGTACGATGCCGAAGACACCATGATGCCCATCGGCGCCGGTTCAGACTACCCCGTGTATGTGGACCAGACCACGACGTTCTGGGTGGCGAGCGAGTCGGTCAACGACGGCACCACCGCCACAGGCGCCAAGGATGAGCGCGACCTCGACAACGGACAGTTCCACCAGAACAACGGCTTCTGGCTCGTCTTCGACGCCTACCAGAACATGACCCTCGAGTCAGTCAAGGCTTATGCCAGCGGGCTTGGTTCACGACAGGTGACGCTCGTCGACGCCAGTGGCGCAACGCTCCAGTCTTCCACAGTCAACATGGAAGACGGGGAGAACACCGTCGACCTGAACTTCTTTGTGCCAGCAGGGGAGGGCTACGGCCTCCGGGTCAGCTCCGACAACCCACAGCTGTGGCGCGACGGCATCGGCTCCAACCCCGACTACCCTTACGCCCTCGGCGACTTCGGTGCCATCACCGGCACCAGCGTCAACGGCGCCAACAGCCAGAACTACTACTATTTCTTCTACGATTGGACAGTGTCGGTCGACGCCGTGGGCTGCGCCTCTGAGCGCGTGCCCCTGACGGTCACTGTGACCAACCCGTCCAGCGTGGGCCAGATTGCAGGCCTGACCAGCATCGACGCCTAAC
>Ga0206125_10003810_pt1 | contig 13987 bp, 13 predicted proteins | sample Helgoland_Spring_4_FD_148598 | JGI IMG/M metagenome (GOLD analysis project Ga0206125, IMG submission 148598) | Pelagic subsurface seawater microbial communities from Kabeltonne, Helgoland, North Sea - Helgoland_Spring_Bloom_20160331_1 | ecosystem: Environmental > Aquatic > Marine > Epipelagic ... | reverse complement strand
TCGGATAACCAGTGGAGCGGTTTAGCAACGCATCTTTCGATACCTGCTCCTGATGAATGGTCGACCAACGAGGGACGGGTATTGAACCGTGCCAGCGTAGAGAAGGCTGTTGGTGATGCTGTTTCAACCATGAGCAGGATGCAACTTGAATCGTTACTTGTTGGTATTCCTTGCGCTCCAGTCAATACCGTTTTGGAAGCCCTCAACGATCCTCAAAGCGTGTCGAGAGGGGCTGTAACGCAGCACAAAGGCGTTGATGTCTTGGCAAGTCCGCTGCGCTTTATGCAACCTTCAAAACGAGAATAAAGACGTTTGACCGCCTTCACGAATAAGCCCGACTTCTCGAAGTTTATCGAAAGCGTTGTCCATTCTCCGTTGGCTAAACTGCCGTTCAACTTGTAAGAACTGTTCGAGTCCTTTGACATCAATTTGCCCGGGTTCGAGGTCCTCATCTGCCACATCGACCGCAGGATGCTCATGGAAGATACTTCGGATTTCATCGAGGCGTTCTGGAACGTCCTTGCCTTTGACTTGACAGATCGCTTCGATGGAGCCGTGTTCCTTGATCAGTTTAATGCCCGTTTTTGGACCAATACCTCGAATTCCGGGGTGGAAGTCCGTTCCAATCATAATGGCAAGGTCGATCAGTTGAGAGCGGGAAAGGTCGTTGGACTCCAACATCCCATCAAGGTGAATCATCTGTGCCCGTACAGTCCTTCCATGTTGCTTGGAGCCGTCGCTCATCAAGTTTCGAACCAAGCGTGGTGTTCCGTAGAGCAGCGCATCCCAATCTTGGGTGGCGACGACATCGAGTTGTCCTTTGGCCGCCATTACAGCGGCTTGTCCTTCACCTTCTGCCTTGGCAACAACCCAAGGTACGCCCAGCAAATCGAACAACTGCTTTGTTTCATCAACCATTTCTTGCGAATAATGTACGATGCGTGGAGCCATTTTCTGGGCCAGGGCGAAATCTCCGACTTCAAGTGCTTCTTTGTGGATGCGTTCCGCCTCATCTCTGCGCGCTCTTCGGCTTGCTAACTCACCTGCTTTCAATTCTGGAGATTCACCATCAAAGATGTACACCGGCCGGATTCCGAGGTTGAGGAGAGTCGCTGTGCGGTTGAGGAAACCCATCAAGTGAGAAACAACTTTTCCATTATCGGCTTTGAGTGGACCCCCATCTCCCTGTGGAGAACGGTCCCTCATGGTTGTAAGAAATTGGAACGCTGTGAGAAACGCATCGATGCCGACTCTCTGACCAGAAAGGCTTGCTAGGTCAATGTTTTCCGCAGTTGCAAGGTCCTTCAGATTGCAGCCCATGGTGTGAACATAAGTTGACAGTATGTGTATATTGGCATCCGAACCCGTCAAGAAGTCGAGGCGCAAGCGCTCACCATGGCGAGCCATGTTGCAAGTTTACGCGGCTGGCATACTGCGTTAGCACGCGCCGAGATTGCCTCGCTTCTTCCGAGCGCAGTTGTAAACCGACTGCCAGCGCGTCGTTTGGTGCTGCTCGATGGAGACGTTTCACCCGAACATATGCTTGAGGCTGTGAACTGCTCGAGCGGTTGCCAAGCTCTGCTGACCCATGCCGTCCTTTGGTCGAATGAGCAGCCCATCGATTCACTGCTTGAACAAATGAGCGATTACATTCAAACGCATACTCGCACAGGTTCGGTAGCTGTTCGTTCATGGAAACATGAAGGGAAAATGGAAGGCGTCAGTGCTCGTGAATTGATGAGGAAAATCGGTGGCATGTTGTCTGAGCAAGGCTATCAGATTGACCTTGAGCAACCCGACCATCGCCTTGGTATGGTGCTGGATGCAAAAGCAGGAATCATTGCATGTGGGTGGATGATTGGCACTGGCGATGAATCCGACGGCATTTCGGCTCGACGAGCGACGGACCGCCCGTTTTTCAAGCCGGTGAGCCTCGACCCCAGGCTCGCTCGTTTGGCAGTGAATCTTGCTTCAGGCCCCTTGCAAAAGGGTGTTACCCTTGATTTGATGACCGGTACCGGCGGTTTTGTTCTTGAAGCAGCGGTCTCGGGAAGAGAGGCCTACGGTATTGACCTTGATGCAGAAATGATTGAAGGAGCACAAAGAAATCTGGATTGGGCTGAACAGGCAAACCGAGCATCTTTGCTGTTGGGTGATGCAACGCGTCTTTTGGACGTGCTGCCAGCAGATGCCATTCATCGCATCAGTGGTTTTGTTCTTGACCCACCTTACGGTCGAAACTCACAAGGAACGCTTGAACCAACGGCTTTGATTCGCGCCGTTCTGGAAAGTTCTCATTCGGTGGCTGGGGAAAATGCACATTTTGTCTTGATTGTGCCTATTCACCCGTTTGGAGAACATGCCGAAGAGGCCTTGTCTGAAGATGCTGCAGTCGAACTGTTGCACGGGCAATGGGATGAGTTGCAAGCATGCTTTGAGCAAACCGGTTGGAGGCTGCTGGGTCGATGGGTTGAACACGTTCATGCCAGCCTAGGGCGGCTTATTCTTCATGCAGCAATTGTTCCTCGAGATTGAGCAAAACAATCGAATCTTCTTCGGTTGGTTCAGGGAACTGGGCTCGGTGAGGACATCCTTCGTCAAGAATGGCCTCATCGTTATGGTTGAGAACATTCGGATAGGTTCTGCACCCTTTAGGTCGGACTTCGTAAACTGAACACATCCCCTCGGCATTGACATCGGATGATGAAGTCAGCAGGAAGACACAGGCGCGAGTATTTTCATCGTTCAGTAGCGTGAGAATGCCGTTGTTTTTCCATGTAAAATCTTCAACCGCCATTCCGGTACGCCGAGACAGCAACGAAGCCTCCGCCTTCGTGAGAGGCATGGTCGTCTCCCGACAACAAGCCGAACAACCCGTCGGAATGCATGGGAGTGAGCGGGCCATATCCGTGCTAAACCATCCGCCTTCTTCAAGAAGGGGGGGCATCTGGGCAGGACAAGGGCGATTAGGGTAGCCTGGATATCCTGACGGGCTTCGAACCCGTCGACGCGGGTTCGAATCCTGCATCGCCCACTTCTCAGTGGCCCTTTTGGGGCCATTTTTTAGCGGCAAATCAACCTCCTTCAAGTTCAAGAGGAACTGCTAAGAGCACCGGGCATACACCTGCAATTGAGGGAATAAAATGAAACTTCGACTTCATCAGTTCCTCTCAAAAACAGGCGATTTCACCTCAAAAGCAGATGTCAAGCAAGCGATTTGGGACGGTGATGTCACCGTTAATGGGTCGGTGGTCAAGAACATCGCCTTCGAATTCAATCCTGCTAAGCGTATTGTCGAGTTCCAGGGGCGAATATTGAAACTTCCCATAACAGATTTTTATTTCCTTCTCAATAAACCACAGGGATACATTTGCTCTCGCCTTAATTCCCAAGAGCGTGAACTCAACAAGACTTCTGTCTATGAATTGTTTCGTGATGCGGTAGAGCCGAAAGTGTTCGAATCTCTTGTCACCGTTGGACGTCTTGATGAAGATACAACCGGTTTCCTTCTTGTGACAACGGATGGAAAAATGGTTCATGCCATCACTGATCCAAATCGACACATCAAGAAAACGTACCGTGTAGAGACCGAACATCCAATCTCTCGTCAAGATATTGATGCAATACGAGAGGGCGTTGAAGTGTCAGTTGTAGAATTTGGAACGCTTGAAGAGTTCCGTACCCGTGGCGCCCACGTCTATTTGGAAAACGAACGTTGTGCGATTCTCACCATCGATGAAGGGAAGAAACGACAGATACGCCGCATGTTCACAACACTGGGAAATCAGGTCCAGCATCTTCACCGTTTGTCAACCGAGGGAATGGTGCTTTCCGATTTCAATTTAGAATCCGGTGAATTTTGCGCAGTCACTCGCGAGGACATCAATCGGGCTCTGTTTTCTTGACGGCAGCAGCGTTCTTTACTCGCCATTTTTGAACCGCGCCGTAAGTAAGGCTGCGCCAGAGCCATTCTGCTGGCCCGAAGGAGTAACGGTTGAGCCACCAAGGGCTCAGCACCAATTGAAAGATCCAGATGGCCAGCACAATCACATAGAGTTCCCATCGTTCAAACACGCCAATGAGTCCAAACCCAGCACCGGTAAACACAATCAGACAAATCAGGGAGTGGAGTAAATAGTTCGTCAGTGCCATTCGCCCTACTGCTGCAAGACGTTTTTTGATTCCCGTCCAAACCTCGACTTGACAAAACAACATGATCAGTCCAAGCCATCCCATCGACATCGCCACCCGTCCAAGTTGATATGTTCCTTGGAAATACCCTGATATGACAATCGCATCGAAATCGGAATCTATCGCTCGGAACAATTCGTAACCGTTGACTGCCAAGCCAAAGGCAAACCCTCCTATGGCAAGCTGCAGGTACTTTTTGCTGGAATGTTGTGCAGAGAGAACGCCAAGCCGGTACAACCCCATGCCTAACAACATCATACCAACGCAATCCCAAAGCATGAATACGGGCGTAAAGAACAACAAACTGTCGATTACTTTTTCTCCACTGTAACTGGCAATTTCAAAGTACGACCCTCTTCGCGTGTCCAATTCTTGTTCCATTGCCGATTCGTTGAACGTGAACTGGTTCTCTGAATCGGTCCACAATGCAGCAAGTTCTCGCTCTTCAGCCGAATATTCACCGGCCGGATTTGCGTCAATAGTGGCGGCAACATCTCTGCCTTCTTCAACAAGAAATCCAGAGGCGGCAAATAAGATCGAAGTAAAGACCAAAACAGTGGCTGAAAGAATCAGCAGTGTCTTTGGCCGGGCATTACGTAAAGGATAGAGCAGCGCTCCTGCCATGGCATAGAGAATGAGAATATCTCCCGTCCAAAGCAAGACAAAAGAATCGAACATTCCAAACAACAGCAGAAAAAAGGTTCTCTTATAGTGCAGCCATGCACCCTTTTCACGACCAGACCGGGTGCCAAAACCAGTGGTGAACATGACGATTCCCGCTCCGAACAGCAAGGAGAATAACCCGCGCATCGAACCTTCAAAAAACAGGTTCATGATGCCCCAAACAGCATAATTCAACTCCGGGTTCTTTCCAAGTCCAACCAGTGGATGAAAATATCCCGCTGAAGCCATGCCAAAACCGAGGATGTTGAGGAGAAGTACCCCGAGTAAAGCAACTCCACGCAGAATGTCCAACGACTCGATACGGGCGGAAGTGACTACCGGAGCATCAGCGCTCACCGTACTCTTCATGACGGTTGCACGAGGGATGAAAGGATAAGGATTCAGCAGGATTATCGTATCCATTAACCGATTAGAAACCGTTTTCACGCAGCCATCCAGTCACCGGGAGATTGTTTGAACGCAGCATGTTGGCAGCATCCTTCAACAGGTTTTGACGAAGAGGGATATTTTGCCGTTGTTCCGCAATTGCTGCCAATTGTACCAGAGCGTCTGATGCACCTTCATGGTCGTTCACGGTCTTAGCCGTGCGTAAACTTCGCTCAAATTGGTCTTGAGCATTATCTAAATTATTGCGATAGAGGTTTGTGTTGCCGATGTTGAACAAGGCAATTGCCTCACCCTGGCGGTCACCAAGTTGCTTCATGATTGTTAGAGAGTCGGTGAAGTATTGTTCGGCTTCTTCGAAACGGTCTTGCTCTTCATAAAACACGCCAAGCATGTTCAGTGTATCGGATTGCCCACGTAAGTCCGAAAGTTTTCTTTTCATATTCAAAGCCATCTTGTACAGACGTTCAGCTTCAATCAAGTCACCTCTTTGTTTTGCTTGCGAAGCGAGTTGTACGTGCGAATACGCTTCGCCACGCCGGTCGCCAATTTCTCTCTTGATGGCGATGCTTTGGCTGGTTAGGCGCTGCGCATCGCTTGGATTTCCAAGGTGTTCAGCGATGGTGGCGAGGTTCGATAGGATGATCGCTTCTCCCTCCAAATCCTTTTGTTTTCTCTTGATAATAAGTCCTTGGCGATAATGCAATTGTGCGGCTTGGTACTCTTTTTTGGTTTCCAAAATATTTCCTAAACCGATTAAAGCGATGGCAATTCCGTTTTCATCGCTGTATTCTTCTTTGATGTTCAGTGCTTCGGTGAACAATTGTTGCGCTTGGTCGTATTCGTTCCCCACAAGCGCAAGATTGGCCATAGCCAAAATGACATCAGCCTCGCCGTTTGGTTCATGAATTTCGTTCTTCATGCCTCGTGCATTTCTGAAATCGGAATAGGCTTGAGCAAGATCACCTTGGTTGAGTGCGACGTATCCAATGTTGATGAGTGCGTCCGCCTCACCGCTTCTGTTTCGTTCCGAACGGAATGTCTCGAGCGCTCGTTCATAGTAATCCATAGCCGCCTGAAAACGACCCGTAAGCCGTGCAGCGTTCCCGAGTTTAAGGTCCGTAGAACCCTGTATCTGAACGCCTTGAGATACCAACTCGTCGCTTGATTTGAGAAGGTTTTTGACGTTCGCCATCTGTTGCTGAGAAGGATTTGAGGATTGGATGTTCCCAACAAATCCGATTTGTTCCAAAGCGAGGACCATCGCTTTAGCAAGGTCTTCAGGACTGTTCTGAACAATCGTCTGAGAGGTGAGGTTACCCATGATGACGCTGTCCACAATTTTCTGTTGTGTGTACACCTGAGCACCGGAGGTGTGTTGTGTTTGGGTGCCGACTGGAACCCATTCAGAACCGGTCCATTCCGATTTTCCATCCGGGCTTCGTTGTGGCTCCACCATGAAGGGAAGACGGGGTAGTACAGTATCTAAGTATTGCATCAGCGGGTAATTCTTCGGGCTTTAGCGTGATACTGTTAAATGATACATCTGTGGCTGTAAGCGTGAACAGGGAGGCATCAATGTGGTAAAAATCGCGATTTATGTGGATACTTCCGGTTCAATGAATGAACGGATAAACGGGGAGATGGACGATAATTTTGCAAACGTCCGACCATCGATGTTTCGCAGTTTTATGCGGGCTGTTGGACTGGGCGGCAAAGTCAAAAAAAGTCGCGTTGCACAAGCCATGTGGGAAAACCTCGTTCCAACATTCAAAGACCACCAAACGAAGGTATCGACCATCAACAGCCGTGGACGTTCCAAGGTTCTGGCTCCGCTGGAATTTAGAAGCCATGCTGACTTGATGAAAATCGAGTTCCCAAACCCTTACGGAGGAACGTATCTTTGGGAATTCTTAGTCGAAGAAGCCAGGGAACTCAGCAAAGACAGTGTGGACTGGTTGTTCTTCCTCATCAGCGACGGCATGGACATGAGCTCATCACCTCCCTTCAACGGCATCGATGGTTTTCAACCGTGTATAGAAGCAATCAAGGAAATCGGCATCGATGTCGAATTCCACATTATTGGGCTTGGTCTTCCCAGCGATTCAGTGAACGTCTTCCGTCAGGTCAGCGGTGCGAGCGGTGGTTCATTCGTGAACATCGAGGAAGCCGGCGATGATGTTGAACAAGCCATCGAAGAAGTCGGCGGAGCAGTCGAAGAATCCTTGAATCCAATCGCTCGTATGGCAAGCCGCCAACGTCGTCAACAGGAATACCTTGAATCGAGGCAGGAAGGCGATCTTGATATAACGACAGAAACAACGCCCGTGTCTTCGTCCTATTCTGGATATACCTACGGTGAGACGGTCATCGAAGACACGAACCCCGAACAACTTTCTCAGTGGCAAACCGACTTGGTGCGAATCCGCGGTGATGAGAAAATAGAGAACATACAAGCCTACGAAAATTGGGTTTCAATGCGCTCAACGCCGTTGTTTTCAGATACTCCGGGCATTCCAGTGGACTCCTGGGCGCTTTCTGCTGAAGATGTTTCCTTGATTGCAAGTATGAAAATCGACAATTTATTCACTTTCCTTTCACAGATACGTCGCTCTGACGTACCTATTGAGAACCGTCGAATCATTATTCGTGGCGAAAACATCCCCGATACATTGCTCGACACCCTTGCCAATTCCGGTGCACGAGTTGTGATTTACCCTGAGGAATTACCCCCTCCGCCTCCACCTGAGTTGGGCGATGAAAAATGGGAGCGCAACGAGTACGACTTCAACGACAACCCAACGCGCGGATGGGAGATATACCCGCATCTAGGCCGCAGTAAGGCGCGCAGTGCGGTGGTAATTGACCCGCCGCTCTATCCTGAATACGTGGAAAAAATCACTCAAGCGTTCAGTCGGACCAACCTTGTGAACGATTTGCAAAGTAAAATCGGCCCAATTCAGCGCGCATACGCAGAAGCAGCGTTCAAACCCTCATGGCGTCATTTGAACACGAATTGGGTTCCAGATGACTGGCCGTCGCTCCTTTCACACGACTCAAAGACCATCGGCGAAGCATTTTGTGAATCGTTACGGGTAACCTACATTCAAACCGTTCACGAATGGTTGTTCTCTCACGGTTCACGCCCGAAGTTCATTCTCGTTCGATTGTCCAATGAATCCAAGTCACTCGGCCTGCACAAGCACCCTTGTTACCTCGAATTCCAATCGCTGCTTGCGGATATGTTCCACTATCAGGGAACGGACCTTCGAATCAAGAAGCCTCGCGTCGAATACTGGTGAGGTTTCACCTCAGAGTCGAACTTTACTGGGGGTTGGGAAATCGAACGTAAACGGTTAGGGATTCTCTTCATGGTCCTGTCCTGCATACCTTACGCGGCGCTTTTTGCAGTACCGTTCACACCTCTCAGTACTTCAGAGAGCGCGATTGCCGTTACAGTGCTGATTGTTTCAGGCGAGACACTGTTTGCTGTTGGCGGATTAATTGCCGGCCGGAGTCTGTTGGAAAGTTTCCGTAGAAAGATGATTCCAAGCCGTTTTCGTAAGAACAAATCCTCGACGGATTCCGAGGAATGAAACACACCGATGAAGCAAGGTATCAAAAGTTATGCATTTTTGGGTAGAAATAATGAATAAGCAATGGACTCTTATCCTTCTTGGTGTTCTTCTGTTTTCGATTCCATCTCATGCGGTAGAATCAAGGGAAACTTCGCCTGTTGAACAGTTTGGAGAAGTGTTCCTTGAAGTCGTCATTGCCGATTCTTCCGATGACCTTGACGACCCTCGAGATCTTGAATTTCACCCTGGTCGAGCGAATGAACTTTGGGTCGCGAACCGAGCTACTGATAGCATAACCATCGTTCACGATACCGGGCTCGAAACACAATACTCAGAGAACCGCCGTGATTCCCACAGAAACCACTTTCTCGAAGAAGTGAGTGCGATTGCCTTCGGTTCCTATCATCCTGAATTTGATTGGCAATGGGGCTCTGCTCAAGAGACTCGTAACACCTACTGCGGCCAAGGTTCACCGAACAACTTCATGGGTCCCACACTTTGGCCTTCGTCGTTGTCTCACTTCGCCATGGAACATCAATCCGATGGATTACTCGGCAGCCACATCGACATGAATCATGAATCTCCATACGGCGTTGGTATTGCTCACGATTCGGACAATGCTTACTGGTACAACGATGGCTACTACGGTGAGTTGGTGTACTACGACTTCCAAGAAGATCATGATACCGGGATGGATGACCACTCGGATGCTATAGTCCGACGCTATGCAGATGTCCAACTCACGCATGCATTTGGTATTCCAGGGCACATGATTCTGGACAAAGATTCTGGAATCCTCTACATCGCAGACGCCGGTGCAAACCGAGTTCTTTGGGTCAATACCGATGACACAACCACTTCATCACTGGACATTATGGGTGAATCCTCTCGTCTTGAACCTCTTGCTGAGTATTCGGATATGACCGGTATTGAATGGGGCGTTCTTGACACTGGACTCAATCGGCCAAGCGGTATCGCTCTTGACGGTGATCAATTGTTTGTTTCTACCAACGGTGACGGAAAAATCACCGCTTACGAATTAAATACAGACGGCAAAGGTGGCGTTCAAGCCGATTCGATTCAAACAACGGCCTCTTCCATTATGGGTCTTGAAATAGGCCCGGATGGTCTTCTGTATTACGTCGATAACGGCCAAGATGAAGTTGTTCTGATTCAACCAGATACCGATGCAGATTCCGATGGAGTCGGCGATTCGATTGACAACTGTCCTTTCGTGGCCAATGCAGCACAAGCAAATTATGACGGCGATGCAATGGGTGACGTTTGCGATAATGATACGGATAACGACACTGTACTGAACGACGTCGATGCTTGCCAATTCGGCAACATGTCGTGGATCTCAACGCTTGCAACCGACCATGACATGGACGGTTGTGCGGATTTGACCGAAGACGATGACGACGACAACGACATGGTCAACGACGACATGGACCGATGTCCTAAGGGAGAACTTGCGTGGATTGCTACAACCGCTACAGACTACGATTCCGACGGATGTCAAGACAGTTCCGAAGACCTTGATGACGACGATGACCGCATCTGCGACGGTATGCAATCCGACGGAATCTGGGCGTGTACACCTTCAACGACCGGTGTTGATGAATGCCCAATGAGTGCTCCATCGTTCTCTTCGATTCAATCGAACGATGCTGACCAAGACGGTTGCGAAGACCTTACTGAAGATACCGATGATGACAACGATGGCTTCTCTGATGGCGGTGATGATTGTCCACAAACCTACGGTCTAAGTTCCGTTGGTGGCCCACTGGGATGCGAAGACTACGACGGTGACGGTTATGCTGATTCCGTAGACGAGTATCCAACCGAAGCAACGCAATGGTCTGATACCGATGGCGATGGCTTTGGTGACCAAGCCGATGGCATAGACGGTGATGCTTGCCCGTCAACCGTTGGGACCTCTTCGATGGACCGTAAGGGCTGTCTTGATTCCGACAAAGACGGTTGGTCTGACCCAGATACGGGTTGGACTTCGGAGGATGGAGCCGATGCTATGCCAACAGTGAGCAGTCAACACGTGGATGCTGATGGCGATGGCTTTGGAGACGCATTGACTGGTTTCCAAGGCGATGAATGCCCGGGAGTTTCAGGCACTTCATCCGAAGATCGTTTCGGATGTTTCGATGCTGACGGTGACGGTTGGTCGGACGCTGGCGATGCCTTTGTCGACGATGCGAGCCAACATGCTGACGACGACGCAGACGGATACGGCGACGCCCCTGGTGGCAACGCTGCAGATGATTGCCCTGGTTTGTTTGGCCTTTCCTCTGAAACTCGGCTCGGCTGCCCCGACGCTGATGGCGACGGTTGGGATGATTACCTCGACCAATTCCCTGAAGATGTTCTGCTTTGGTCGGATGCTGACGGTGATGGATACGCTGACCAAGCCGGTACAGAATTCTCGGATGATTGTCTTGAAGTCTCTGGCACTTCGACGCTTGACCGAAGGGGTTGCCTCGACAGTGATGCCGATGGTTGGTCGGACCAATCAGATGCTTATCCAATGGATTCTACTCGATACTTAGCCAGCGATTCGACTTCGTTTTCCACTCCTCTGGTTGCCGTTTCATTGGTGATTGTTACGTTGTTACTTGTTGGCCTGTTTGCCATGAATCGACGTCGTTCTCCGATTGCTCAACCACTTCCTCTCCCTGTTCAGCCGCTGCAAGCAATCAATGCACCCGTCGAAACGCCGGCAGCACCCCCGCTTCCTCCAGAAGGCCTTCCGGCCGGTTGGACCATGGAACAATGGACTTGGTACGGCGCAGATTACCTGAAGAACCGTTGAGTATTGATACGTGAGAGGTTTTCTGATGCCTGAAATTTTTCCTTCGGTAACGGGGAGAAATCTCAATAAAAAAACGCTCACTATTCCAGATGATTACAACAGCGAACCGCTTCTTGTTATTGCTGCGTTCGAACAATGGCAACAGCGTGTCGTGGATGAAGTGATTTCCGCCTTTGAAGCAAACAATCTTGGGCAAAACCATACCATCATTGAGATTCCAGTGATTCAACGGTCGACGCGGTTTCGTCAAATTCGGCTTGACGCCATCATGCGGGCCGTTATCCGGGACCGTGACATACGTCAAAGGACGGTTACCGTCTACCTTGACAAGAAGGCATTTCGAGACAGCTTAGAGATTCCAAACGATTCTGCAGTCCACTGGTTCTTGGTTGACCATGCCAGTAAGAAAATACGTATGCGTGGGATAAACGTGCCCTCTTCCGAAGAATTGCGCCAACTCGTTTCCCTTTCTTCGTGATGGACAGAACTTCAATCCGATAGCCCACGGTTCGAGCATTTCACCTGTATCGAATGCTCCCCGGGCCTTTCTTTTCACATGGCCGATGGATTCATGTGTATGTTCAATCACCTTTGGTCATGCAACGGGTTTTTTCGTTGATTTGCGTCTTGTTTTTTCTTGCAGGCTGCCTTGGCGCTTCCTCAACCGGCTGCGGTGAAGGCTACGAAGAAATGCATGCTGGCGACTATTCGATTGATTCCATCACTCTTGATGCTACGACAAATCAACTCAGTGTAGTGGTTAAGAATGAAGAAGGGGCATCAGGTTTCATTCGAGAGAATGAATCGTTAGAGCAAGAACAAACCATTTGGATAGCTTTGCATATTCAGCATAATGGCCAGACCACTTCCATTCGAGGTGAAGATACTGAACATTCTTGGACCGTAACTGGAGATTCAAGTAACGGCGATTCATGGATCAGCACGGTGACATTCACGAGCCCAGATGGGTTTTGCGATTCAGGTTGCGAGGAAATCAGATTTTCCGCGGGTTATTACGATGGAGTATTCTATCACGACGGAACGTGCGAGAGTTCTCCATGGTTTGCGGTCTAGGTTCCACTTACCCCTTTCTCGATTTCAATCAAGTCTACTCGAATCGTGAATGAAAAAAAATTTCCACGCGCGCTCCCCTTGTACACGTCCGTATCTACGTCGGTACCCACGATGTCGTATAGGTCTACGACGGACCCCCTTGTTTTCAAACGCAGATTCTATGTTCGCTGGCCTTGAAGAATTTCCTCAAATCTAAGGCAGTTTTCTGCTATTGGTTTCTTTGGAAATCATTTTATGCCCTCTGTTCAGGAAACTTGCATGACCAAAAAATGTGCGAGTCCAAACTGCAACGAGAATCATGATGCGAGAGAATGCAATGGTTGTTACAAGTATTTTTGTGAAGATTGTTACAATGATTTCGAGAAAGATTCTGATTTCGATTACAGTGATGGTTCGATGGCAGGACACAATGCCGAAAGGTTTTGCGAAAAATGTGCTTAGCCAAAAATAAGCGTGTTGAAGTTGAATTGTGCTGATATATTTATATGTCGAGAGAGAGGGGAATTGGTCATGGATTGTAATTGTGGTGGAAGATTCTGTTGGGATGAAGGAGCATCTTCCTATGTCTGTGAGAGTTGTGGTCGAGATCCTAGTGGCGAAACCGTTTGACAAGGGTTCGCAGTCCGTCCTATTCGTCCCTAGCGTCTAAAATGACCCACGGAAAGCCTATTCAAAAATCGATTCCATTTACATGGGTATTCGGAAAAACCCTCTGAAACAATCCGAATTCGATTAAACGGTTAGAGATAAATAAACTTCCAATCATGAGCCAACCTATAGCCCACTTTTGAGGGTTGAAGTCCTTCTCTTCTTACTTTTCTCCATTCGGAAGCAGTCATTGGTCTAATCAAGTAATTTGAGGGGTTTCCATTTTTGTTCTGAAGGAGCCAATTGGCACTACAAGGCCATCCGCCTTCTAGAAAAATCCTTTTCATGTCACCCTTACTGAAAGATGAATAATCCTTTGAATAATTTTCCCCTCCAAAAGCCTCGTAATAGGCGACCAATAGTGATTTCAAAAGCCTTTTTTCTTCGGAAATTAACTCTTCGTCACTTAATTTAAGTAACTCTTCAATTCTTCTAACATAAACCCATGAAGGACTTCCTTCGGCAGTAGTTCTGTATACTCCCGCACTATGTTTTGCTCGCAAAATTTTGAGATTTTCCTTTGAAAATAGGCGATTGGCGGGAGTTTGTATTCTTTCTAATTCAGATTCTAAAACTACTTTCCAATCCGACTTAGAATTGA
>Ga0206125_10003805_pt1 | contig 13994 bp, 16 predicted proteins | sample Helgoland_Spring_4_FD_148598 | JGI IMG/M metagenome (GOLD analysis project Ga0206125, IMG submission 148598) | Pelagic subsurface seawater microbial communities from Kabeltonne, Helgoland, North Sea - Helgoland_Spring_Bloom_20160331_1 | ecosystem: Environmental > Aquatic > Marine > Epipelagic ... | reverse complement strand
TAACATGAGTAATACCTATTGGATGGGGTTTACCGGTAATAAATTTACCCTTAGTATTTGTCATAGTCATAGTCAGAAGTCGTTGGTTACGTGTTTGAACGCTATTCTTTTTACTGGTACCTGTTGTTGACCATGCTGTATCTGGTTTAACATGAGTAATACCTATTGGATGGGGTTTACCGGTAATAAATTTACCCTTAGTATTTTTCATAGTCATAGTCAGAAGCCGTTGTTTACGTGTTTGAACGCTATTCTTTTTACCGGTGCCTTTTTTTGACCATGCTGTATCTGGTAGTATCCATTCAATACCTTTTGGATGGAATTTACCGTCAATAAACCCACCTTTAGTATCTATAAGTTGTTGTAATTTTGCCGATAAAAATCTTTCTGGTCCTCCACCAGGACCACTCCATCTACGGTGTTTATTTCTTTTTTTTTTTGCTCGGGTTATCAATTCTACTATTTGAATTGGGGTTACTTTTTCAACTTCTGTTTTAACCCATGTTATAAGCTCGAGTTTAGATGTATGTTTAGATAATTTTACAACTTTTGGTATTAAATGTGTAAAATTTAAAAAGTTATCATTATCATTATTTTCATTTGTAACATTTACTATCAAATCATGTAAAAGTATGGTTTTAGGTGTTTCAGGTGTTTCACTAATATTTACTTCATTATTATCAGAAACTTCAATCGTATTATCTTCAATTACTTCAATAAAATTGATTATATTGGCATTTTGTATCTTAGCATTATTAATTTGTTCTTTGGTTTCTGATGGTGCACCAGAACATGCAATTTTTATGAAATTATTAGAAGTTGTAGAACACTCTTTAATAATAAGGGCTGATGTTTCTTCATCAGTTAGTACATCTTTACCACATTTATCAGGATACCATTTACAAAAATTATTTTTTAATATAATGTAAGCAGCAGAAGCTGCTATTAAACCAAACCCAAGTACAGCAATTTCAATCCCCGACCCCCCTTTATGCGATTTCCGTAAAGATTTTTTTTTTAAAGTTGTTTTATGTCCTAATACTAACCCAACGCCATTAATACCAGCTTGTGTTAAACATTCCGTTTGAAAATATTCGATTATTTTTTTAAAATTACCTTGTTTGTATATAAATGCTTTATCTTTTTGTATTTTATCAAATACAAGTGTACCTATTTTTTTAAATTCTTTATTTTTTAGACCTTTTATAATTTGGGTTATTTTGTCAAATACATGCATCAATAATTCTTGTTTATTCTCGTCCATTTATATAATTAACAAATAAAATTAAATTAAATTAAATTAAATTAAATACTTAAAGAACCGTGATTATTAAAATAAAATTGATTTAAATATAAAATATTAAATTTAATTAAATGACAGAAAAAGATATTAAATTAGGAGAAATTTCACCGATCATTCCAAATAATTTGTTTAAACTTATTAATTCAGAATTAAATGCGATTCTTGAAAAAATTTGTGAAGAAAATAATTTAGATTACAACTATATTTCAGAAAAATATAGTGATGACATAACTAAAATTGGATCTAAATTTGGTGTTAAGAAGCGTAATCGACGTATTCTCCCCGATGAATTTCAATGTATGGGTCGAAAACTAGATAGTAAACAATGTACGCGAGGAAAACGTGAGAATAGTGATTATTGTAAAAGTCATGAAAATAAATTACCATTTGGTCGTATAGACGAACCATTCAAAGGAAAAGAAAGTAAAAACCGTGGACGGAAAAAAGGAGATAAACAAAACGATTTTATTGCTACACATGTAGAAATTATAGATGGTAAGAATTATTTGGTAGATGATAATAATTTTGTCTATACGTTTAATATGAATACGCCTGAATTCTTAGGTATTATGGAAAACAATACAATTAATAAAATTGAATGTTAAAACTTAATTTAATTTATTTTTATTTAAATGGAACCTTTTAATAATGTTCTTAAAATTGATGAAAGTATTATGAAGGGTATAGAAAATATGTTAAAATATCAGAATTACCAACTAATGGAAATGGTGAAAAAAAATAAATAATAATAGTATAATGACACTAAAAAGTAAGGGAAACCCTCGTAAAAAAGAAAACACGCAAAAAATGGATGATTTAGAACTAAACCGTATTAGACAACGCTATACAAATATCGGTAATAATGATCCATCTTTTTATAATCCATCAACTATACGCAAAAATTTACAAAAAATAAAAAAAACAGAAGAAATGTTAGAATTAATATATAAGTTTGAACGTGAAAAAAATGAATCTAGTAAAGAATCGATACATAAACAAATACTATATTTACAAAAAGAATTAGGATTAACATCAGTTTTAAATACTAATAATGCTACTAATGCTACTAAATATGTTTCAAAAAGAAAAACAGGTAAACAATCTAAAAGATTATTTAAGCCTATAACTCAAAATACGACTAATCTACCATTTGTAAACGGGCTTAACCCTAAAAAACATTTAAAAAATAGTCTTCTTATAGCAGGAATTCCAATTGGAAGTTTAGAGAATAAAAAAACAATTAAACGAACTAAAAGAGCTTCTAATGGTTCGGTTGCTAGGTTAAAAATGTTACGGCAGCAACGTAACAAAGAAATGATGAAGCCCGATAATTTCAATTGGAAATTATTAGAATCGCTCCCGTCTAATATAGGACCCCAAATAAGGCGCGCAAACTAATACAATTTAATAACGACTTAAAGAAAAAAAAGTATTTAAATTATATGGATTTAAAAAAATCGAAAGTAACGACAAAGTTATCACACAGACAAGAGTTGCTTTTAGGGAGGCTTAAAGTTTTTTATAATACCGAAAATATGGATAAATTACTACCAATAATCAATGGGGAAACAAAGTTATCATTGCGAATTATAGATTGGTTTGTTACAAATTATACTAAAAAGAATAATATTATACTGTATAATAAAAAAAAGAAGCTGATTCATAATTCTAAAAGCCCTAAAAATAAATTGGAATCAAAAACAAAGAAATCCAAATATGAGTATATTGAAGCACAATTTAATATTTTTTTAAATTATAAAGGCCAATTAAAAGCCTACAGTAAGAAAAACTTTGACCCATTTTGTAGACGCGAGCGTATTAACTTTTATTATACCGAAGAAACATTTATGACTACTACCGTTGGTCAACTCAACTTTTTTAAGTGGGCGTTAGAAAATAGTGTTATTGATTATATTAAAAATCATTTAGAAGAAATAGATAAAGATATGAATACAAATATTAAGCGAGATGAAGACCTTGTTAAAAAGAGTAAAAAGGCACAAATAAAAAATAAGGACGAACCTAAAATAACCTTAAAATGCGTAAATCTAGAGTCTAAAGATAATCATATAAAAAGTACTACTACTGATAATAGTGATTCAAATAGTAGTGGAAGTGATTCGAGTGAAATAGGTAATGATAATTCAGTAAACGCAATGGACACAATGGACACAATGGACGAATCGAATGAAGTTAAAAAAAGACGTAAACGCCGCGAATTATCATGTTCTGCTAATAATAGTTTGAATAAGCATAAATTTTCGATTACATTAGAATTTGAATAAGCTTTTAAAAAAGCTTAGACCAAAACAAGCTTTTCAAAAAAGCTTAGACCAAAACAAGCTTTTCAAAAAAGTTGTTGTTATAAAAAGTTTTTTCTAACATTTTTATTTTTTAATGTATAGTTTGTTTTTGAAACCATTTTTTCGGAACTATGATCATATTCTTTATAGGCGGTTTTATCCCAATGAGGTCCATAACATGAATCCAAATAAGGCAATGGTTTATTCGGACCTTTAACTTTTAGCCTATTAAACTTGTATGTTTTTAGTGGAAACAAATTTTTATTAGTGTGAAAACATTTTTCCCATTTATTTTGTTTAAAATGTGTCCTATTATTTGTAAACTTAACTAAGAATATATCTAAAGATGGATATGTATATTTATAAAATAATTTTTTATTAGATTTTTTGTATGTTTTTGATGCCATTTTAGAAATATTGGCACGCCCTTTTACTTCGGGATATTTCTTTTTAAAGGAACGCACATGTTCTATCCATGGATTTTTAGATATTATTTTCCCATCTTTAAAAAACAGTTTAAAGCCAAAATCATTTTTAAACGATTCTATACCTAACACTTTTAACTTTTTTAATACTTTAGTTAGAACCTCTATATTATTTTTATTATTTACTACTATAACATCAATATCATCATCCCATGGAATAATTCCCTCGTGCCGAACCGCGCCAAGCAAAGTTCCACTATCAATACTATAATCAAGATTATGTTTAACTGATTCTAAGTGAAACGTTTCAAACAGCTTTAATAATTTTTCTTTTATTTTTATATCTATCATTATAATTATAATATATTATATAATTATAATGGTATTTACTAAAAAATTATCATATAAAAGATTAAAGAAAAATAAAACTATAACTATAACTAAAAATAAATTAAAGAATTATTTAAAGGAGGATGATAAATCACGAATTGCTCGTGTTTGGAACATTTTTATGTAGACCACCAAAAGATCAAAAAGATTTAGAGAATCAATTATCTGATCCAGTTAATGCAAAACCAATTTTAATACCTAAATCTAATAAATTATTACTAACTTATAATGTAAAAAATGGTATTATAGGTTTCAAAACAAATATATTAAAAAAAATATTAGATAAAGATTTTAAAAAAATAAAACCAACTAAAATAGAATGTTATAAAATTCCGTCTAGTAAAACTGATAAAAATTCTATGTTAGATGCTTCAATGACAATATTGGCTTGTTTTATTAAAATAGATAAAAGAGAATTCAATGATTTAAAATGGTTAAGTGCAAAAGATTCCTATAATCCTAAAATAAATATACATTCAGGTATAGTTGCTCATTTTTTAAAGGATATGAATGAACCAACAAATGAAAAAATACTAAAATCATTTCCAAAAATTAATCCAACACATAGCAATCAAACAATTTTAAAAGGGCATAATGTTACTAAAATTTATCATTTAATTAATAGTTTATAAATTAAAATTAAAATCAATCTAAGATATATTTTTTAATCAATTCTAATTTTTGTTGTTGTATTTTAAGAATTCGTTTTTCTATACTATATTCATCTATTTTTCCTACAATGTACCGTTTAACAGTTACGTCTTTTGTTTGTCCAATCCTATAAACACGGGCTACTGCTTGTTGTTCTAATGTAGGGTTCCATTGTGGTCCTGTGAATATAACATTATTATAATGTTGTAGATTAAGTCCAGTTCCTCCCGCATTAATTTGAATAATCAGCACATCATATGTGCTACTATTAATTATTTCAGACCGTGTTGATGGGATGATGCTACCATCAATATAAGCTATACTATGTGTGTGTCTAAGTTTATTGAATAAATATCGGATTTCATTTCTAAAATACGAGAATATTATTGTTTTTTCACCAACATTAGATGATACATCTTTTACAACTTTATTCAACTTTAATAATTTAAGTTTACAACCAACATCTCCGACATCCCCGACATCCCCACCACCAATACTAACTGAATATTTAGATTCAATTGATTTTAGTGATTGATGGGGTATAATGCATGCTTGCTTCAATCGTATCACTTTTTCTAAATGATGCATGAATCCATTATTGTCAATCATTTCGAACAATTCTTTATTATGACACCCAATAAATTTTATGCTATGATTTATTTTTGGTAAATTGAAATTTAAGCCTTTTGTAGTTCTTCTTAGCATATATTTACTAACACATATTTCTAAGGATTCACACTTCCTTAAAAATTTGAAGATACTAAATAAATCTGATTTATAATTTTGAATAGGAGTGCCTGTTAATGCCCAACGAATGTTGGTTCTCAGTGCATATAAGCTATTAAATGTTTTTGATTTTTTGTTCCTGAAATAGTGTGCCTCGTCACAAATCACCCGATCATATTCCAATATTCGCAAAACTGTAATTTGGTTTATTTTATTATATGATACTACAATAACATTAATATCTTTTAAATTAATAGCATCATCGTATTTTGTCCATACTTTTATGGACGGCGCAAATTTACTAAGTTCAGTTGTCCACTGAGTCACGAGTGATGCCGGACACACTATTAGATTCAGTGGTTTAGGGTTTGCGACCATCATCGAAATGATTTGGAGGGTTTTACCTAGACCCATTTCATCTGCTAATAATCCACCATCATATTTTTTCTCTATATTTAGGAGCCATTTAATCCCAACCTTTTGATGGTCGAATAAACTAAACCCCCCATGTTCCAGTTCATGTTTTATTTTAGATATATCGGTGTTAAACAACATGTTGAATCTTACTAAATAAAAAAATTAATATTTATTTCAATTTTATAAAGAATCTCTTAACTTAAACACACTAAGCTAAACAATTTTACCATTAATATATTTACCTAAACACTCTGATGAATTAGGGTCAAACACATCATTTGTCTTACCATTTAAATAATAGCTGTTTCCGTTAATCGTAATTTCTTGCACTAACATTTCGTCATCAGAATCGTCATCAGAATCGGCATCAGCATCAGAATCATCATTTACATCTAATTCCTTAGTGGATTCCTTAGTGGATTTAATATAATCTTCTACGTGGTGTCCCTTAGGTCTTCCACGCTTAGATTTAATAGGAGACACAAAATCTAACTTAGTCCACGAAGAAATTGATTTATCACATTTTTTAAGATTGCCTGTTCTAACTGAAAATCCACGTTTCGTCTGTGTAATACCATAGCATTGAATTCCTAAACTTTCAGCTTTGTTAATAGCATCCGTAAAAGTATTAAAAATTCTAATAGTTTTACCATGTTCATCTTTAATAGTCTTATCAATACTCATTCCACTATGTCCCTCACCCCATCCTTCAGGAACTTCAATTAATATTTCAGATGTATCTCTATATACACTTGGTATATAAGATGTTTTTAATGTGGCATATTCTTCTTGTGCTAATTTAAACTTATCTTCATACGGTTGTTTATCTTCTATCTCTAAATCTTTCCAAAGTAATCCAGCCTTAGTTGTAATAAGTGTAACGATACGAGGCTTTCCATCTTTATCTGGTTCATTTAAACCCTTAGACAAATAATATTCAGTCTTAAATTTAATTGACCAATCGTCAATTTGTTCAAAATCATTAAAATATGTTTCTTTAATATGGGTTCTATTTTCATTTAGCCAAAACATGTAGCCTGACGTTGGTCGTTTAGGAGCATTTGGATCATGTGGTTTCTTACTTTTACGTGATACTTTTTGCGAAGAATTACTAATTTCCATCAGAGCTTCCATAAGTTCTGCTTGTGGAACGTTATTAATGATTCCATCCTTGCCGTATTTGTTAATAATAGAAAGTAGTGAATTCATTATAGATAATATAATATAAAAATAAGATATCAAATCAAATCAATTTTTACAGTCTGTTATTTTAATATTGTCTAATAAGTGTCTAATAATTGTCTAATCATCATCATCACTTAGGTCACCCCATGATACATTAGTATTAAAGTTTGTAATCGGAATTTCAGCCTCATACGATATGGGCTCATTCTCATCCAAATCTTCGAGTGCCGCAAATGGATTATTGTTTTTTTTTATAGTGACTATTTGTTTTGGAAATTTAAATTCGTGTCTATGTCTAGATGATTCTCGTTTCCGTTTTCTATCCAAGTATTCTTTATAGTCAAACTCAGCTTTGTCGACAATAATTTGAAGCTTTTTTTTAACACTTCGTATATCTTTACTTCCACCCATAATATCTACTTCTTGATAGTCCCCATATCTTCTCCTAGTAATAATAATGTCAACATTGTATGTGGCTTTCAAATCTTCTTTATTCGTTCTTATAGCACCAACATGGTTTGCGTGATAGTTCATTGTCTCAGTAATTGTCATTTTGTAGGTATTTTATTGTATGTAATCTTTAATACAGTAAATCAAATCAATTTTTTAAAGGTGATTAAAATATGATAAGCTATATAGTATTTCTAAAATGGATTGATTGTAGCAATCCATTATCATCATATATCTTAGTGTAACCTCCTGTTATAGCATGTGGTCCATTAGGATACCCTTTTGGAACTGATAAACATTTAATACAATTATTTTCTGGTAATTTTAAATCTATATCACCATGAAATTTATTAACAGTGCCCGATATAATACGGATAATAGGTCGTCCAGATCCATATATAATATATTTAAAATCATCATCGTCCATCGTTAATTCTCCACCTGCAAAACTAGTGTGATCTTTATATTTATTATTTTCTAAAGAAAAGTGAGACAATAATAATGCGTTTTTATCATATAAATAACCCATATCGTTTATCATTTTGAATAAAAATAGTTCCGGTTGACATGGTTTCATTGGATATGATGATGGATTAATGATATCTATTTTTCTCCTAGGTAGCATTTCAGATGTTGATCCTATTTCATGTGTTGATGTTAATAGATATAACATTATATTAGTAAATTACTATTTTCTTTAAGTTCTTTGGACAATTATAAAAATTGAATTAAAATATGATATGGTTTGAATAATATATATAAATGTCTGCTTCCAAATTTCACAGAGTTCTTATCACATTAGATAAAGCATGTAAAACGCATGCTAAATTTAATGGTAAGGGTTATTATCCCCCAAAAGTAGAAACAAAAAAACAAAGTATAGATACTATGAATATTGAAATTTATAAACTAATGAACTATTTAAAACATCCTCACTATAGTTATTTACATAAATAGGTTTTGGTGCGTTGTTTATGGCTTTTATGGCTTTTATAGCTTTTATAGCTTTTATGACTTTTAATAATGCTAATTTTTTTATGGTTGAACTTGTGGGTTACACGTTGTCTTTTAGATACTTTAACCATAATAATATAACAATTTGTATGATCTTTTTGGGTGTGTATTTTGAAACACAAATCAATAAAATAATCACCATTTCTAACAACTAAGTAAGAACCATTTGCATTATCCTTCCAATTATATTTAGAATATGATTCCGCATCTTCAAATGAACAAATAAAATCTTCAACTCTTTCATGAACTAAATTCAGTTCTTTATGATAAATGTTTCCATCTAAATATAATTTAAATTCATTTTCTATATCGTCATCTTCAAATTTAGTTTTATTTTTGGATGGTGCTGATATAGCGGTTCTACAAAGTGGGCAATCATCATTTTGTGTCATCCATTGTAAAATACATTTGTTGCAAAATGAATGTTTACATTTTTCAGTGGTGAATGTGTCGCGGGTTTTGTCGATACAAATACAGCACGGAGGAGTAGGCATAACAATAAATACCCAATACACTTATAAAAAATTAAAATCAATTTTTACTTATTACTTTCATATAGATAATCCTATTTTGTCCACTGGTTGTAGTCCTGTAGATAGTGATTATTCGGCGATTGATGTGTTCGACTTCTGTTGGGTCTGGATTTGGAACGGAACATAACATTTAATGAACATATCTGCGCGTTTGGGAGGATATTCTTTGTAGTACTCGGTAACTGAGACTGAGAAATACCCAATTGCTATTCCATTACACTATTATAAATAAAAAATTTTTATTCTAATAAAATGCTATATTTGTTGGTAGTTTCTAATATTATTCCCAATAAATTTTTTTAAGTCTAATATCAGGTTTACCTTCAAGTGTTTTTTTATATATTTGATACTTCATTTTAATAATTACATCATGTTCATCACCAATCTCATTAAACATTCGACTGAGTGATTCTAATGTATAATACTCTGGTGAAAAACTTACTCCTTTATATTTTTTACCACCACAATGGTTAGATGTTATTTGTTTTCCAACAATCATAGATTTTTTTGGGTCAATAGATTGTAAAATAGCTTCTCGGAGTGTTGATTTGAATAAGACAACATTCGTATAAGTTTCTGAATCCACCTTATGAATTTGACCACCAGAGTCATCATTCATTTTCTCATCGGTAGATGGTATAAGATCTGTGTCCCATAAGCTTTTTCCATTTGATTTAAGGACATCGTCTCCTTCAAATGGTCTGAAACATGGATGTTTGGCTTCGGTGCTGAATGTAACAATACAATCACCTTTTTTAAACATTGGATAGTCTGGAAAATTCCCATTAATATACCAAATAATAATTGGATTCCATTTTCCACAAGTAATTGGAATGTTGGTTTCAATCGCGTCCTTCATTTCTTTCACACGAATATCAGCATCCGTTTTTTGTTTACCAGATAGTAAATGTGTAGTATACCTATTAAACATATTTGTCGGATGAGATATTTCAGATTTGGGATCTATCACTATCTCTGGATGTTTCAATCGAACATTAATCTCTTCGCGTTGTTCATCTGAATATCCACCCAAATCAATATCATCATCGCGAATTTTTTCCAACAACCATCGAAACACCTCTCTATTATCATCGGTTGGTTGTTTTACAGATAAAGGATTCCAATCATCATTAGCTTTGACGTGTATTGGAACATTGGAACTCAACCCTGTTGGAGACAATTTAGTTCTAATTCTTTTTGCAACATGAGATGTTCCAGATAATCCAATTTTGAAATCAGATTTGACAATAGCTTCATATTCGTCAAGACCACCCCCATCAATGAAATCAGGTGAAAGATAGACGTAAATCTTCTCCGAATGATAACCACAAACACGTCCCAATAGTCCTTGAAGAATTGTATTGTGATTAGATTTCTTGGATGATTCATAAACTGCACATAAATTCTGTTTGGGAAGTTCCTTTCCCATTCGAAGCATTCCGCGGATGACGAAAAGTGTGAATTTGCTGGGTGCTTTTGAGAGCATACTAATAGTCATTGAATTATTTTCACCAGTTCCTTTAGTCGTCATATTGTAATAAACAACATCAATTCCAAGTGATTTTGTGATACCTTCAAGAATTAGTTCATTGACGCTACAACATCGCATTACCATATACTTTTTTTGTCCTAAGTATTTTCGTAAGATTGTGGTTAATTCGTCAATTGTATCTTCGCTAATTACACACGATGGTTTAATCAAATCATTTTGTTTCATTTTAACAACACCAGTGTATGCCTCGCCTGGGTGCATAACGACCAACTTCCATTTACCAACAAGTGGATCGTCACCTCTAATTGCATCTTGCGTCTTTCCTGAGGAACGAGAAGATTCTGCACATCTTGTGGCCGTAACACTCAGTAGATACGAATTCTTTTCTTCTAAACAAGTTGTATCACCCTGAACCGCACCCATCAATCCAATTACTTCGAAAAAATGATGGAGTGTTTGGTCTTCTGTGGAAGCAAAATGACTTTCATCCCAAATGATCAAGTAGTTTGAATCAAACTGTTTAAATTCTTTTTTCAAATCTTGTCTCCAAACAAGCTGAATGCTGTCGCACAAAAGCTTAATATTCTCTTTTGATAACTTGTAATCATCGGCATACTCGTCAATATGAGAATCAATCTTGTCCATCCATTGGTCACGTAATTCGGTTTCAGAACTACCACTAATGATATAAACCGTGGCGATTTGTTTATTCAAAAGAATTTGACATGCAACATACATAGCACACCCGGTTTTACCCGATTGCATTTGAGCAGCCAATTGAACATATCTGCTTCCATTCGCAAAATGTGTAATAATTTCTTTACCAGAACTAATCTGATTTTCATGAAACTGCTTGAGTTTCGCGGCTTCCCTCTTAAGACGTCGTTCGTATGTGGCAGACATATCGGTTAAAGAGTATTGTGTTTGTAAGTATGTGAATTGATAACAACCTAAATTGAAGTCAATCGTTAAATGTGTTATAATGCTATATAATTTCCAAATCAATTTTGTTTTATTAAATACTATGCTATACTATGCTATACTTGAACAAATGTCACAACAAAATAAAAAATGTTTATTCTAAGAAAATGTTTTGTTTTTAATTTCTAGTTCTATTTTCTATACGTTAGTAAGCTTAGCCTTACCCACACATGCCGATTGATGCTTGACGACGAAATGATTTTTTGCTTGAAACTTTGTTTTACACTTCTCGCACTCGACCCCACCACCCGCCAATTTTAATTTTCGAGCGATGACCCTTGCTTTTTTCGCATCTTTTTGCTCGGCGGTTGATATCGTCGATTTACCACCAATACGCGGGGCGACCAACCATTTTTTACCCTCGACCGACTCGTCGATTGACGAAATTTGCGATTGAATATCCGCCAATTGCTTAATCAACTTATCTCGACCGCTTGACTTGCCGAACGCAACCTTTCCTTTCTCGAACGCCTCGACAGCGGTCGCTTGTTCGACGATTTTTGAATGCTGCTCGACCATCGCCTTAGCGACTATCGGCGACATACCCATATCGTAGAACGTTTGAAACATATCGGTATCGCCTTCGTCGCTTGACGATTCGCTCTCGACGACTGGCTCAACTTTTTTCGCCGCCTTGAAGTTGATGGTCGATTTTTTTTGTTCGGTAGATGAAGAATTTGATGGGGGCATACCAGCCTTCTTCATGCGTTTGTTGATTGGTAGTTGTGGGCATCCTAAACACTCATCCACACAGTAATCTTCCCTCTTACATCGTTTATCATGGCAGCCATATTTTCCACCAACACGATGTGTACCGTTACAATGTCGCAACGGAATAACTATTGTTGATTGTGACCTCTGTAGTGACCTCTGCCCATCTTTTAATTCGACTTTCGCTTCTGTAATCATTTGGTCGTCGATACCTTTTGATTGAACTAGTTTCTTCATTTTCATAAATCCATATTTTTCATTCGAGTTCGTAGCCATTGGTTGACCCATAGTCACGAGTTGTTCGACGGCTAAGATCTCATTTGGGGACAATGAGGGGTCGAGAGAAACGATAATATCGGAAAAATACATGTTGTTTGTTTGTTATAGGTTGTAGAAATCGGTATGAATTCGTATGAATCAATATATGCTATAATTCATAGCCAGATTTCCAAATCAATTTTGTTAATGATTCTATGCTACACTATGCTACACTATGTGAACAACCAAAAAAAAAATGTTTATTCTAATAAAATGGTTTTTTGATTTGTTTTTGATTTGTTTTGTTTTTGATTTGTTTTGTTTTTGATTTGTTTTGTTCAAACTTTTTCTAAAAGTTTTTCTAGAGTCCCCATCGTTCTTTGTATTCGGCTGCATCCGACATCATCTTATCGTGGATTTCGGTACGTTTCTGTCGGAGAACGAGTGCCTTCTCTGCTGCCTCAGACTTCCTGATTGACGAAATTTCCCTCTTAAGTTTGAGGCGATGCTGTTTGGCGACAACTTCGTCAGACTTCATCGCATACTTAACTTCTCGTTCAACACGCCGTTGTTCCTTTTCGATGACTTTGTTCTGAATTTCTAAAAGTTCTTCTTCGGTTCTTACCTTAGTTGGACGCCCTCTTCGCACCCCAGTTAATTTCTTTGCCTCCATCGCAGAAATCTGTTCAATCGTCAGAACTTTCTTTGGGCGACCAGGACCTCGCTTTTGAGTCTTCGGTGAAGATGTGGGTTTCGGTGTGTATTCTTCCTCGCTGTTAGAACTGTCACTACCACGATCACCGCAATCATCGAAGTCACTGTCATCGCGATCACGATCATCTAAGTCACTGTCATCGCAATCATCGAAGTCACTATCACTAGTGTAATCATCGACAAGATTCATCGCGTGGTCTTGGCCGTCCTTTGATTCATTTTGACGAGCCAAGAGTTCGATGATGATACCACGATCGGATTCAGACAATCCAGCCATGATAGATGCATAAAGTGTCGAAGACATTGTTGTTTTTAGAGTGTTTAGTGTGAAAGGAATGTAGGTGTTTGTGTAAATCGGTATGAATTCGTATGAATCAATATATGCTATAATTCATAGCCAGATTTCCAAATCAATTTTGTTAATGATTCTATGCTACACTA
>Ga0206125_10003804_pt1 | contig 13999 bp, 16 predicted proteins | sample Helgoland_Spring_4_FD_148598 | JGI IMG/M metagenome (GOLD analysis project Ga0206125, IMG submission 148598) | Pelagic subsurface seawater microbial communities from Kabeltonne, Helgoland, North Sea - Helgoland_Spring_Bloom_20160331_1 | ecosystem: Environmental > Aquatic > Marine > Epipelagic ... | reverse complement strand
AAGTGAGCACACGCATTCCAGAAAGACCTCTTATTACTGGTTTTGCAATTCCATTACCAGTTGAAAAATTATAGACTCCTGGAATATTACTCATAGCATCTACAAGATTGGTTTGCTCAATTTTATTCAAATCAGCTATTTTTCTAGATTCTACGGGGAAGGCACTATAACGCTGAAGCTTAGAATCTGATGTAGATACTATAACTTCATCTAAATGAATATGGGAATGTTCTAACTTTATGATTAAATCTTTCTCTTGGCTTTCTACTTTTATTAGCTTATTATCAAATTCATCGGCTCTTATAAGTAATGTTATTTGAAAATTAACTTGATTTTCTAATTCCCAATTACCATCAACATCGGATACAGTTCCATTTTGAGTTTCTAAACAAAATATCTCGGCAAAGGCAATACCAGCACCTGAATTAATATCAACTACTTTTCCTTTAATAATTTGACTATGGACAAATTGAAAACTAAAAATTAATATTACAGTAAAGAAATTTCTCAATTTAATAGAATTAAGTTCGTGCAAATATATACTTTTATTGCAACATTGTTGCATTAAAAAGTCTATTTAGGTGGTTTAAAAACATATTACTATAAATGCTATATTGAAAAATAAAATATAACTAGAATATTTATGAAACCTGCAGGTGTAAAAGCAATTAAAGAAGAGCTTAAAATACGTTCAAGGGAAGAGCTTATAGAGCTATGTCTAAATCTATCAAAGTTTAAAAAAGAAAATAAAGAACTGCTAACTTATTTATTATTTGAGGCAGATGATGAAAATTACTTTATAAAAGGAATTAAAGAGGAAATAAAGACTCAATTTGAAGAAGTAAATAGAAAAAGCTATTACTATGTTAAAAAAAGTATTAGAAAGATTTTAAGAAATACCAAAAAAAATATTCGTTACTCTAAGAAGAAGCAAACTGAAGTTGAATTAATATTATTCTTTTGTAAAATGTTGGGAGAATTTTCACCATCTATTAAAAAGAAGTATTCCACTTAAAAATATATTTGAACGAGAAATTCTTAGAGTTCAAAAAATTATTTTATCGCTTGATCCAGATTTACAATACGATTACGGAATTGAAATCGATGAGTTGCAAGAAAAAAGTTAAATTAATTTCACAGAGCTAATTTCATCTTGAATATTAGTTTAGATTTGCAATCGAAACGTTATTATTAGGATTTTAATAAAAATATTGTTAAATTAAGTGATATGATTTGGTTTAATTAGTTCAATTTTGATTCTAATTATAGTAAATTATCGTATATTTGGTATATATGAAATGTGTTTTTAAATCTGCTTGTCCTATAACTTCTGCACTTGACGTAATTGGTGATAGATGGACATTAATTATCTTAAAGCAAATGCTTTTTGAAAACAAACAAACTTTTAAAGATTTTAAAGAAAGTCGTGAGAATATTGCTTCCAATATTCTAACAGTTAGACTAAATGTTCTTCTTGAAAATGGATTAATTTCTAAATCAAAAATAAAAACTAACAACAAGTCTGTTTATTATCATCTAACTGAATCTGGGCTATCCATAACTTCTATTTTAGTAGAATTAGGCGCTTGGGGGCAAGATAATCTCACCAATTATAACCAATTAATGAATAAAAAAGAGTCTTTATTTAAATTAAAGACTACCAAAAAAGCATATACAAAAAGTTTGAATAATAAATACAAAACTAAAATTGCTAAAACAGAGTTTATTAAAGTTTAATTAGCTCTCTTTCTCTTGACTTACTTTATACCATTCTAAAAACTCTTCAATAGCCTCTTGGGTAGTTTGCTTTGGCACATATTTTAAGATATCATTTGCTTTATTAATATTCAAAGTAAAAGATTTTGCTAAAATACCAATACTGTATCTAGTAGTTGAAGGTTCCCCTAAATTGAAAATCTTAGAGATAAGCTCATTAATATAAGTAACAAAATAAGCTATGTTATAAGGAACTCTTTGAGTTACTTTACTCTTATTAAGTTTTTTTAATACGTAGTTTATCACCTCCCATAATTTTATAGGTTTTCCATTGGATAAGTTAAAAGTTTGATTTATTGCATCTTCGTTATTTATAGCTAGTATAATCGCATCCACAACATTACTAACAGGAGTTAAATCAACCAAATTCTTTCCGTTGCCAACAATTTTCAGCTTTTGGTCATCGTATGCTTTTATTAGTCTTGGGACAATTACATGATCTCCTCTTCCTATAATTGCTTTTGGTCTAAAAATCACATATGGAATCTTAGATGATTTTAATAACTCTTCCGCTAAAAACTTAGTTTTAGCATAGTGGTTTACAAATTTTTTTGGAAGGGGACTAGTTTCTAAAATGTCTATTAAATCTTTAAATTCATAATAAACTCCGGGGGAAGATATATATATGATTTTTTTAATCTTATTAATTTTGGAAGCCTGAATTAAGTTGTTTTGGGTATCGATATTTGCTTTTTCAAAATCGGAATAGGTTCCCCATGGTGAAGACAATGATGCACAATTAATTATTATATCAACTTCACTGGTAATTTTATTTACAAATTTCTCGTCAGAAAGTTCTCCTAATATATACTTAATTTTCTCGCTTTCTATAAAGTGGGTTTTTCTTATTTTCCTTCCTGTTGCAATAATTGCATCAATATAATTTAGGCCATCCAGCTTTTCAATTAATCTTGAGCCTAAAAATCCAGTAGCTCCCGTAACTAATATTTTCATAATTCTAAATTACATTATTTGCAGTTTTTAAATAAACATTTGTAGGTTTAAAATACTTAAAAAAAGATTTTATTTTTCTTGGATAAAACAAAACCAACAGAGAAAAAAATATTTTAATAAGGATATTTTAATTTAAAATTATAAAATTAATTAGTAGGGTTGTCTAATTAATATTATTGAAGGAAATTAAGAAAGGAAATGGCTAAAAAATAAAAAAGTAGAAGATTTAATAATTAAAAGGGCAATTAATTTGGAAGGTCATTGCAAAAAATTAAAATATTTTGTCTTCTACTTTTATAAATACGAATATATAAATAATAATGCAACAGAGTTGCGTTTGATTAAAAAAAAAGATAACTTTAAGAGATAATTATTAATCCACTAAATGAAACAAGGCAAAATAGCTTTGTAAATTAGTCAAAAACCAAAAAAAATGAAAGATAAATTAAGTTTTTACGATGTTAAAAGTAAATCAAAATTTGAATCAAACGAGTACGATGTGAGAGAAAAAAAAGGTAGATATTTTGCTGTAACAAAGTCTCAAAGTGGATCTCACGAGTGCTGGAGAGTATTGTCTAAAGCAGATGGTGAGCGTCTTAAGTAATCAAAAGACAATAACTAAAATTAAAGTCAAGAACCTGCCACTTATTAATAAGTGGCAGGTTTTACTAGGTTTATCGGATTGGGTTATTTTATGTGAATCCATTTCTGAAGACCAAGTGGTCGATGAGAAGGAAGAAAACACTCACGGTCACGAATTTGTAGGAATTCATATAGATTTTACAAATAAAATCTGCACTTTATACCATACTAGAAAATTAAAAGAGGACGATATTGTACATGAGTTACTCCATGTTCGTTTCCATTCTTGGAGCGAAGAAAAAGTTAATTTTTGGACAGACCTTCTTTTAAAGTCTCCCAAATCTTTATTTCAATTTTAAATTAAACAACAGCAATTCATATTGTTGGCTACTACTTATTTTATTAAATTACAATTTCATTTATCAGCCTTAGTATATTTCCTATGTAAATAAACTTAAAGTTCAGTGGAGAATATAAGTCTTAATAGAAAACATCGAATGATGAAAAAAAACTCCAATAATATTTGGAAAATTATTCTAGGTTTTGGAGTATTTATAGTACTGATTGTTTCATTTTTTGGATATCAAGATATCCCTCTAATTCAGCTAAAGAAAAAATATACAGACTCCTACTCTTCTTTTGTTAGAGTTGGTGATATGGACATTCATTATAAAGATCAAGGAGATAAAAAAGATTCGATTCCTATAGTTCTGATTCATGGAACTGGGTCTAGTCTTCACACTTATGACCATTGGACAAAAGAGTTAATAATAAACCATAGAGTAATAAGAATGGATTTACCGGGCTATGGTCTTACCGGCCCTTTTCCAGACAGAGATTATTCTTACAATAATTATGTAGCTTTTCTTAAAGTTTTTTTAGAAAAAATTGGGATTAAAAGCTGTATTCTAGCAGGAAATTCACTGGGTGGTAACATTGCATGGCGTTTTACAACTAAATATTCAGAAATGGTAGATAATTTAATATTAATTGATGCAGCTGGATACCCGATGAAATCTAAAAGCATTCCCTTAGCATTTAAAATAGCTCAAATTCCTATTATTCAAAATATATTTACTGTTATTTCACCAAGATTTGTAGCAAAAGCTAGTGTTGAAAATGTATATAACGATAGGACTAAGGTTGATGAAGAATTAGTAGATAGATATTTTGAACTAACATTAAGAGAAGGCAACAGAGAAGCTTTTGTAGATAGGTTCAAAGTAAAGTCTGATACAATATCTCACAAAAAAATAAAATTAATTAACCAAAGAACTTTGATTTTATGGGGAGAAGAAGATGAATTAATTCCATCCCAAATGGCTTATCTATTTCACAACGATTTACCAAACGACACACTTGTTATTTTAAAAGACGTTGGGCATGTTCCTATGGAAGAAAGTCCAAGTGAAAGCTTAAGACCAGTTATTAAATTTCTAAAAAATTAGACTTCACTTTAAAGACTAATCTTCGTTTGAAGCTGGATGAGGATGTTTTGTTTTAAATTTTTCAAGAATTTCAAAATTTGAAATATTGATAGACTTTCCACAATAATATGGTGGTACACTATAAAAAAAAAGTTCATAATCTGACTCGTAATGTCCGTACTGCTCCCCTGTTTCAGAAAATTCTTCTGAGATTTCTAATTTTAAAAATATTAGATTGATTATACAGAAAAAAAACATTTTTCAAGTGAAATTAGCCTAGAAAAAGTATATAATTCATTAATCTAACTTGTTATTGATAATATACCCTTATAAGAATGTTAAAATCGAAAAACTGTTCAATTGCGACTGAGATAAAAAAACATACTAATTTGATGCTATTTCTAATTTAGATACATTTAAGTATATTAAATTCAATGAAATTTAGCCTAAAAATAATCTCCCGTATCATCTTAGTTTGTACTACTTTTTTGTTCCTTTTCAATTCTTGTAATAAAGAAAATGACGGACGTTTAAAATATGTTGGCGATTGGAACTTTAAGGGAAATGGATTCTCTTACTCAGGTTACTACGACTACAATGTTCCTCCAGATCAATCGCCAAATTGGGTTTCTTCTTCATCATCTACAACTGATTATAACGACAGTACTGGAAGTATACTTTTAGCAGATAACCCAAATGAACTGATTATAAAATATTGTGAATCTTGCGATCCTGTTATTTATAATTTGAGTGACAGTGGTGAAAAATGGTCTGATAATTATGGGGCGATTGTTGGGTGGACACTTACCGATTCTACCTTTTTTAATATTATCTCACCTGAACCACCTGGATATACTCCAAGTTTCTCTACATATAACATTGAAGGGTGGAAATTATAATTGAATAATAGTTTTAAATATAAAATTACGCCTTTCCCTTTTTCCAACCGTAAAATAGAAACAGAATAATCAAGGTATTGATAACCATCATTTCTAATGGAGCGTGTGCTATTCCTACAATTATTCCAATAAAGTCTGGCATTGCAACTAGCAATAACATTAATCCAAAAATTAAGGATAACTTTTTTTGAATTTCTAAATCTTTGATAGTTACAGCTGCAAATATTGGCAATACTATTGCTGCACCCATAAAGCTCATAACTAGTATAAAAGTGTCAAAAACTGCTAGTGCTTCTTTATTTTCAAGGATGCCTTCTCCAAAGCCATCAATAGCAAAAAATTCAAAGATACTAGGAACAGCAGAAGCTAAAAAAACAGGAAAAACCATCAATAAAAAAGATAATGATCCTGTGATAATAAATATATTCTTGATTTTCATTTTAATAAGTTTTTTTTTTAATTTGTTTAATATAAAAAATATATATAATATATACAAAATACACTGTAGGATTACAAATTGTTGGTCTCTTATTATTTCTAATAGCAATTATGACAAGTAGAGATTATATGGAAATTTACCCCCCACAATATTGAATTTAAACGTTAATAAACTAAAACCAATCTATGATTTTGAAAATATTTTATCAAAAACTTTTAGTTCTAGGTTTAGTTGTTTTAACTCTAGCTATTCATTCTTGTAACAAAGAAAGTGAATGTGAAGATTCTCACAGTGCAAAAATAGTTAATATGACAGGATTAGATGGATGCAGTTGGATGATTGAACTTGGAGATGGAACCAAACTAGAGCCAACTAATTTGAACGATTTCAATATTAATTTACAGGAAAACCAAAAAATTTGGGTTGTATACCATACTGCTGCTCAAATGGCAAGTATCTGTATGCATGGAGAAATAGTTACCATAGATTGTATTTCAGAAAGATAGTTACTTGTTACCATATGTTAACTGTTTTAAAAGTTATTGAATTTATGTTTGTATAAATCTCATATAATTTCATGAAAACTGCAATAATCATTTTGGCTCTAGCCATATTATTTACTGGACTTATGGCTGGTATTTTTTTTACTTGGTCCAATGCTGTAAAACCTGGTATTGGAAAACTAAGCGATCTATAATATTTAAGAGCATTTCAGTCTATGAATAGAGTCATATTAAATAATACATTTAAATTTATATTTGGTGGAGCCATAATAACTACAGGACTTTTACCCATATTTTATTTTAATTTATATCCAAATAATATTTTTTGGGTTTTTATATCTGCTTTTGTCATATACGGGGTTGGAGCCTTTATTGTAACTATAATTGGAAACATACCTTTGAACGAATTATTAGATAAAACTAGTCTAGAAAGTATTTCTTTAGATGAACTGAAAACACTTGGGGAGGAAAGCTTAAGAATGATGCAGAAATGTATTTGTTTGAAAGCATATCTATTCTAATAAACCTTTTTCTAACTTATGTATTACTCATTAAAGGTGAATACGTTTCAAAATTAATTCCTACAAAGGTGGTGAATATCATTTTATGGATTTTCCTTTTTATTTTTGGATTAAATACCCTAGGAAATATTTTCGCAGAAACTCTTTTTGAAAAAAGTCTAAGCTTATTAACACTTGTTTTTACTTTCTTATTATGGAATGTCCTTAAAAAGAATAAAAAAAATAAAGTCAACAAAACTTTAACCATATAAAAACTAATTTAAGATCAACAATTATTAATTTTCTAAATATTGCAGAGTTTAATTCATAAAATAAAAAAAGCTATAATGCTTTCCGAAAAAGCAGAAAAGCATGTCTATTCTATAGCCAAAGAGAAATTAATTAAAAAAGGGGGGAAACTAATTCACCAAGGACAAGCAGTTAAAAAAACCTATTTTGTTACTGATGGGTGTTTACGATCTTTCCGTTTGGATAAAAATGGAAAGGAACATACGCTTCAATTTGCCATCAAAGATTGGTGGATAAGTGATTTTATAGCTATTTACAATAATGAACTTGCATCACTAACTGTGGAATGCCTTAAAGACTCTGAAGTAATTGAATTCAACCCTAAAGACTTGAATGATATTCATTCACTTTTTCCAGAATTTGAACCATTTCAACGAATGAATCTTGAACGACATGTTGTGAGTTTACATAAAAGAATTTTAAATCAACTTGAGCTTACGGCTAGTGAAAGATATAATTTGTTCCTAGAACAATATCCAGATATTGAGCAATATACACCTAACTATCACATTGCATCCTACTTAGGCATTACACAACAAAGTTTGAGTAGAATCCGAATTGAAAATACTAAAAAGTAGCTTTCTTAACATAGGGTAATATTTTTCTAAACTCCTAAATATACATTTGTAAAAAAGTTATGATTAAGAAAATTTTAATTGGTTTAGTAAGTATTATATTACTTGCATTTGGTGTTATCTACTTTTTAGCTAAACCAACTTTAGAAGAGGATGGTTCGTATAGCCCATCGAGTTTGGCATTGAATTTAGGAACTGTTTCTGTTTCTGATTATGAAGAAGTCAAATACACCAAATATGAAGGTGACAAGTCTAAAATCTTAATAATCTTCACTGAAAATAAGAACTTAGAAATGAAAAATGGTAAATTATTTTCTACTGGAAATCACCCAATAGAAGCATTAGTTCCTATGTTACATCTTAAAAATGCTGGTTTCGAATTTAATATTGTAACACCAAATGGCAACCCTGTTGTTTTTGAAATGTGGGCTTTTCCAAATGAAGATGAAAATGTAAAAGCTATTTATCAAGAGTATAAATCAAACTTTGATAACCCAGGAAATTTATCGGATTTCATAGCTAGTTCATTTGCAAACGATAGTGCTTATGCAGCTGTATTTATTCCTGGGGGGCATGGTGCTATGAATGGTATACCAGAAAATAGAAACGTAGCCAAAACATTGAATTGGGCGCACAATAACGATTTGTTTACTATAACACTTTGTCACGGACCAGGTTCGTTGTTATCAACAACATTAGATAACCAAGAGTTTACCTACAAAGGATATAAAATGGCTGTTTTTCCAGATGCTGTGGACGAAATGACTCCAATGGTAGGTTATTTACCTGGACATATGAAAGCAGGTGTAAGCGATAGATTGAAAAACTTAGGAGCAATTATTGTGAACACCCAATCGGACAATACAACGGTTAGGGATAGAGATCTAATAACAGGTGCTAGTCCATTAGCTTCAAATGAATTGGGTAAGCTGGCAGCGAGTACTCTTCTAGAAGAGCTTTAGGTAATATATTAATCCTTTTTTTAGGTATCGATAAATTAAAGTCTAGCAGTTGATCTGTAGGCGAAAATATGGAACTTTTAAACAAGAAATGAAAAAGTGGAGCCGGAGGGTTTATTTTATGATATAAAAGTGGATTTCGAATCCTAATCCAAAGAAGAAAGTAAGATTTAACAATTATTTTAATGGTTTAATTGTATATCCAAATTGATAATTCTTATATGGAAGAAGATATTCTTCTCTAGGAAGGCTTTTCCAACTATCAATACAACCAACTCCCATAATAAAACCATCAATATTTAAGAATACATCTTTTCTTGGTGTTAATAGTTTTCCATGTCTCTGAGAATTTTCCTTTACGGGTCCAGAATCTAAATCATTTTGAGAAAAATGTGATGCTGAAAAATTAATTAAACTATCTCCTTCAACTTTTATACCAAAGCCATCTTTATCAGTAATTTCTAACCATCGAATATCTGTTCTGTTTCCACTATATTGAGGTCTTGCATACATATTTAGAAAATAATTAACTGAACTTGTATAATTTCCAACAAATGCGGCTTGCTTTCTATCCACCTCATTTTCTATGGGACCACGACCATAATAGTTAATGTTTTCGTATTCGCTCAACAACTCAAACTGATTTCCAAAACGATATATATTACTGTGTGTTCCCTTGGCAATTTTGCCATCCCATGCTGCCTGCAATAGGTTATCAGGATTTTGGCCTTGGATAACAATTATCTCATTTTTTAAATGAATTTCACCCATACCATTAATTTGGTATTGCTGATTAAGTTTAGCGTCTTCATTCAAAATAGTAGTAATACAATTTATCAATACAGCTCCTGTCTTTTTATCTTTTTTGACAGTAGTTGACCTTGAAAAATTAATATCAAATGCATCTTTCCATTCTTTATAAAGAGATGGGGTTTTTGCTCCGTAGTCGTTGTCCGTTGGAGGACGCCAAAAATTAATATTTCCGCCTTTTTGAATGATTTCTTTGCCATCTACTGAATAAGATGATATTCTAGCAGTTGATTTATCAAACTCAAATTTAAAATTCTTTCCAGTTACATTTACTTTATTTTCGTCTTCAAGAAAAGAAAGCTCTTTAGAGTTAGGGATAAAATTAGTTGACGACTTATAAGGGTTTAGAATTAATTGTTCACGAGCTACAACAAAATCTTTATCAATTAATGGTTCTAAATTTTTGAGCTTTATATAGATATTTATCAATAAATCTGATTTTTGGGATTCAAAATCCTCAACTCCAATTTTAAAATTTTTATTTGCTCTAGGATTCACATTGATATCTTTCAAACTTCCTGTTCCAATAATCTTTCCTTTTTCTAAAATCTCCCATTCTAAATAATAATTAGAAAGATCTCTGAAAAAATTTTTATTGAAAATATTAATACTTTTTTCACTGCTTTTAACAAAAGATATATCTATATTTTGATAAACCTTTTTTACTTCATGCATATGAGGATTTAAAGATTTATCTGCTTTAATTAATCCATTATTTAAAAAATTATGATCACTTGGTGTTCCTTCTGGTCCATAGTCACCACCGTAAGTAAAATATTCTTTTCCGCTTTTACCCTTAGCAAGTAGTCCCTGGTCTTGAAAATCCCAAATAAATCCACCTTGTAACTTATCGTACCTTTCAAATAAATCTACATATTCTTTTATACCTCCAAGACTATTGCCCATAGCATGTGCATACTCACATAAAATAAAAGGTCTATCAGCATTTTTCTTTCTTTTAGCATACTTTTCTAGTCTTGTATAATCTGCATACATATCTCCAATTGTATTGGTATTCCATTCTTCTAATGAGCGTTCATAAACAACTATTCGGGAACTATCCATGCTTTTTGCTAAGAGGAAAGTGTTGTAAAAATTATAACCATTACCTGCTTCATTTCCGAGCGACCAAGCAATAATACTAGGATGGTTTTTATCTCTTTCAATCATTCTTTTAGTCCTCTGGATATGAGCTTTCAACCACAACGGGTTATTTCCCAAAGTATAGTTTAAATCGTAATGCATTCCATGAGATTCTATATTGGCTTCGTCATAAACATATAAGCCATATTTGTCGCATAGCTCGTACCAAAATGGATCGTCTGGATAATGACATGTTCTAACAGCATTTATATTGTTAGATTTCATTATTTCAATATCTTGAATCATACTTTTCTTTGAAACTACATGACCGGTTTTATAATCATGCTCGTGACGATTTACTCCTTTTATAATTATGGGTTGTCCATTTACTAAAAGTTGGGCATTGCTTAGTTGAACATTTCTAAAACCAACCATTTTTGATATGGATTCAATTACCTCTCCTTTTTTATCTTTAAGAAGAATTTGAAGATTGTATAAATAAGGAGTTTCTGCAGACCATTTTTTAACATCTGGGATGTAAGCTTTTATATTGATATTGGAAGAATCATTGCTGCTTATATTTAATTCAGATGTTAAATCGTAAATAGTTTTATTATTATCTTTTAATGTAGTGGATAAAAAACCAGTAAACTTTTTATTCCGAAAGCTCTGAAATTTCACATTTAAATCTAGCTTCCCATTTTTAAAATAACTATCCAAATCACACAACGAAAAGTAATCTTTTATCTGAATATCATCTCTACAATATAAATAGACATCCCTTTCTATACCTGATAATCGCCAAAAGTCTTGATCTTCTAAAAAACTTCCATCACTCCAACGATAAACTTCTAAAGAGATATTATTTTCCCCAGTTCTAACAAATTCAGTTAAATCAAACTCTGCTGGTAATTTGGATCCTTGACTATACCCAACCTTTATTCCGTTTACCCATATGTAAAATGCAGATTTTACTGCACCTAAATGAATATAAACTTTCTTTTGATCCCATTCATTTGGAATATTAAATATTCTCTTATAAGAACCCACAGGATTATTTCCATCTGGAATATCTGGGGGATTGGGTTCATCATAAAAACTAAATGGATATTTAATGTTGGTATAAATTGGAATTCCATAACCATGCAATTGCCAATTGGAAGGAACTGGAATCTTATCCCAAGTATTGACCTTGTATTCATTTTTATAAAATTCTTTAGGTCTTTGTTCAGGCAATTTAGACCAATTAAAGAACCACTCCCCATTCAAAGAAATAAATCTTGAAGAAGCTTTCATTTGACCATTAAGAGCTAAATCGATTGATTCATATGGGAAGAAAGTAGCTCTAGCAGGTAATTTATTTATTTCTACTATTTGAGGATTCTCTAGAATGGGATCTAAACTTTGTGAAATTCCATTGTAAGAAAAAATTAAGATTAAAATTGGGGTTAAACTTTTAGAAATTACTCTATTCATTTTAAATTTTTTTAAAAACCCAATATATAAAGGAACCTATCAATTCCAAAATTTTAAAAATAGCAATTAGTAGATTAATACTCTAAATTGAAAAATCCCATAAACTATATAGGCTTATACAATACCAAAAATTACCCACATATTATCATTATTGGCATGCAAACTAACTATATTTCAACAAAGAGGTTGGTAAATTGTAAAATATCTGAATTTGAATTATATTAACCATATGGAATTTGAAATTAGCTTTATAAGCATTGACTTTGGAACCTCAAAATGGCCTATTCTATTTAATGAAATGGAATTAAACTCGAACCTAATTCAAAATCCAGGCTATTAAATTGGAAAAATTTCTAAATTTCTTACCAGATATTGAAGTTGAGTCTCCGGGTAGAATTAACCTGATTGGAGAACATATAGATTATAATGGTGGTTTTGTTCTTCCGGCTGCTATTGACAAAGTAATTCATTTTAAATTTAAAAAAAGAAATGACAATCTTATTTACGTTCAATCAATGGCGTTTGACAATCCATTAAAAATTGAAATAAATAAACTTGATAAAAGTCCTATTTCATGGCACAATTATTTAATAGGCGTTCTATATTATATAAACCTCCTTTGTCCAGATAAAATCCAAGGTTTTGATTGTGTATTTAAAAGTAATCTTCCTGTAGGTTCTGGAATTAGTTCTTCTGCAGCTTTAGAATGTGGCTTTGCCAAGGGAGTTAACGAACTTTTAAAGTTAAAATTAAGCAATCAAGAAATTATATCCCTTTGCCAACGTGCTGAACATGATTTTGCAGGTACTAAATGTGGAATAATGGACCAATATGCAGTAATTAACGGCATAGACAACCACTTTTTATTGCTCAACTGTCAAAAAATTACGCACAAATTAGTTCCAGCAAAATTATTAAATCATAAGATAGTTTTGCTTAACACAAATATTTCTCATAATTTATCTACAAGTGAATATAATGTGAGAACCCAAGAATGCCAATCGGCTTTAGATTCCATAAAGCTTAAGTATCCAGAATATAATTTTTTATGCGATATTCCTATTGAAATAATTAATGAATTTAAAACAAATCTTACCTTTGAAGAGTATAAAAGAGCTGCCTTTGCAAGTGAAGAAAATCAGAGAACTCTAAAAGCAGTAGATTATCTTAAAAATGGAGATGTAGTTCAATTAGGTAATTTACTTTATAGTTCTCATGAAGGATTAAGAGATCTTTATGAAGTTAGTTGTAAAGAGTTGGATTTCCTTGTGGATTTTACAAGAAATATTTCTTCAGTAAAGGGAGCGAGAATGATGGGTGGAGGATTTGGTGGATGTACTTTAAATATTGTAAAAGAAGATTATGTAGATCTTTTCATAAACGATATTTCTCAGGCTTATTTAGAGAAGTTTAATATCAAATTGACTCCTCATATTGTTAAAACCAATAATGGAGTAAAGGTACTGTAAAGCTTACTTTTTAATCTCAGAAACGCATCTAAATCCTGTGTGGTTTGTTCCAGAATCTTCAGAAAAAGGCATTCTAGCAGTTACTCTGTAGCTTGCGCAATAACTGTCGTTACAAAGAAAAGAACCTCCCCTGGTTACTCTTTTTTTCTCGTAAGGCTCCATACTGTAATTACTTTTACTAGGACCTTGAGGGTTTTTAATTATCCCTAATTTATAGCAATCTTGATAATAATTTTCA
>Ga0206125_10003802_pt1 | contig 14004 bp, 9 predicted proteins | sample Helgoland_Spring_4_FD_148598 | JGI IMG/M metagenome (GOLD analysis project Ga0206125, IMG submission 148598) | Pelagic subsurface seawater microbial communities from Kabeltonne, Helgoland, North Sea - Helgoland_Spring_Bloom_20160331_1 | ecosystem: Environmental > Aquatic > Marine > Epipelagic ... | reverse complement strand
ACCGGCTCGGTTAGCCAAATTGAGTTCAACATCCAGACACCTTAGACCCTAAGTCACTTTCACGCCTAAAAAGAATGGTGGAGCATAGGAGAGTCGAACTCCTGACCTCTTGCATGCCATGCAAGCGCTCTACCAACTGAGCTAATGCCCCTTAAGGGAAAGTTGGAAAAATGGATATACCTCGGTGTCCGTCAATAGAAAATAGTCATTCGGAGAAAAACACCGAATGGATCAAACAATTTAAGGAGGCATGGCTTCAGGTTTGCGCTGTGGATGGCTTCGCGTCCATGGTCGGAGCATGCAAAACATTCGACTCTGGCAATGGCCGAACCTCCTCGCAGTGGATGCGGCGCTGATTGCGCTGGTCTGGCAGGCGGCTTTTGCTGCCGCACTCGGGCATGAAGTCAGCGTGGCGGCCCAAAGCGTACTCGGCCTGTCTGTCTGGTTGACCTACATCGCGGATCGTCTGTTCGATGTCGCAAAGCGCCCACTCCAAAAACTGCACTCGGCTCGACACCGCTTTGCGAAGCAATACCGCAACACACTCTGGCGCTGCTGGTGGTGCGTTTTATTGAGTAATATCGGGATCGCGTTCACAGGGCTAACAAGCACTCAGCTAAAAAACGGCGCAGCACTGCTGGCGCTCTGCTTAGTCTATACCGCCTTAAATCAAACGCTCTCCCGGCGCTTTTTCCCAAAAGAACTCTGCGTCGCAATCATCTTTGCTGGAGGCGTAATCGTATTCCTGCTGCCCAGCGCTAGCCTCTGGCCGCCGGCGTGTTCGCTAGCGCTGCTGTGCTTGATCAATTGCTTAATGATCGGTGCGAAAGAGCAGTGCATCGACACAGCTCTACAGGTGCGATCACTCTCTCGATTGCCCACTCTATTTATCACCGCCCTGAAGATTACCTGCGCCCTCTCACTGTGCTTTTTAGATCAAGCGTGGGCCCTGCCAATAGGCCTACCGCTAGGAGCGCTACTGATCATCCACGGCTACCAGAAGCGACTTTGCATAGAGATATTTCGCGTGCTGACGGACAGCGCTTTACTCATCGGGCCAAGCGTTGCTTTCTGCCTGCAACTCTAACTCACGGATACAACTAGACGGCCAAGATCCACGCAATTAATCCGGATTAAAAACGGTCCAGCGAAGGTCGCGCAGAGGCGTTAGCCATAAGCGCACGCCGCCGAGATGCCCGAAAGTCGCGGCACTAAAAAGCGGGTGCCAACACTACTCGAAATCCGATCGCATTACTCTTTGTATCACCGCGAATTTCATCGCGCGCGGCGCTACGCACTCGAACTGCAAAATCCTCCCAACTGCCTCCGCGAACGACTACACGGCGCCCACCCTCTCGCGGACGTGGGTCGACTAGCGAACCACCATAAAGACGACCATTATATCGATCCAAAGTCCATTCGGCGAGATTGCCGTGCGTATCGTGTAGCCCAAAATCATTTGGTGGATATGAACCCACCGGCAAGGTGCCGTAATGATCCAGATTACTTACCTGATACTCGACATCGACTGGATAGACTCCACTAAAATTACCATTCGAAGAATCAGCTTGATTACCAAAGGCAAACGGCAATACCGAGCCAGAGCGAGCCGCATACTCCCACTCCGCTTCTGTCGGCAATCGATACACATAGCCATCTGGTAAGCGTCCGGCGGCTCTTTCGATATTCGTCAAGACTTGGCAATATAGCCTGACGTCTTCCCATGAAACGTTGTCTACTGGCAAGCTATCACTAGTCACCGACGAAGGATTTTGATCCATCACCTTCGAATACTGCGCCTGAGTCACCTCATATTTTCCAATCCAGAACCCTTGGTTAAAACGAACCGCCGTCTGCGGTCCCTCATTCGGCAAGCGCCCTACTTCCTCAATCGGACTACCCATTAAGAATTGCCCCGCCTCAACCCAACAGAGCTTCAAAGCTAAATAAGGCATCGTCCACTCCGCCCCAGGCTCTGGCCCCGGAATTTGCACTGGTTCAACCTTCCATGTAATGCGTTCATCGGGCTTCAACTTAAAGCGTCGCACCATCGTAAGATAATCTTTAATTCGCAGTTCAAGCTCAACACGTTGATTGGCAGCCAAAGAAACAACACCATCCAAATCATCGACATCCGCGCCTGCCACCCGCACTTCAACTTCCAGCTCAGGCGGCATCAGCAACTCGACCTGACCAGGTAATGGCTGCATTAAATAAGTCAGCTTCTGATTCAATCGATCCTCGACCTTCACAGTTTGCAATGCTGACACATATAGCGGATGCAGTAAGCGCACTGTATGAGTACCCTCAAGTACCGCCTTCAGCACCTTTGAATCATATGCGAGTCGCTGCCCATTTAGCTCCACTACCAGGTCATCCATTAATCGGAATACCTCACTACTAGGGGCACCGACAAAAGTAACCGCAAAACCAAGCTCTGCCGACCGTGCGACCAGTGCGCCAAAATCAACCACTTCATGCTCGCCGGATTCTACATTAACACGGCGACTAACGGTGCGATAACCTTGAGATTGCACGGCCACAATGTAGTTTCCATTGCCCTCGGATGCATCGATTGTTACCGGTGAAGGCCCCACATCGATACTATTTACCAAGACTCGAGCTCCCGAAGGTTGAGTCCGCACAGTCACACTAGACGGCAACTCCGCCAATACGACTTGCAGCAGCTCACCATTCAGGTCTTCTAGAACCGCGGGCAAGTATCCCATTTTACGAATAACAATACGATCAAACTCGTCAATTTCTCCCCGCTTTAAACTAAACTGTCCATCCGCATCCGTAGTGCCGAGTTCGACTTCTAGATTGTCTTCATTCAGCAGAGCAATTACCGCTCCGGGTTCAGTCTGAATTTGCAAACTTTCTAACGCTGACTGCAACTCAACATTTATTCTAGGCAAGGCAACATTCCTAATAGATACCGGCAACTGCTGCTCTAAATACTGCGGAGCGGTAATACGCACATCATAATCTCCAGGCTGCACAACCAAATCGAGCCCACCCACTCTGGCATTAAAGACAGCATCGATACCAACAAACCGGACCTGCGCCCCGAGGGGCGTCACATTAAGTCGTAAATTCGGCGATTCACCTTCAGCCGCCATCGACACCACTTGCGCATTTTCTAAGCGCTCGCCAAATATTGAATGCAAAAAAGATGCGACCAAGCCCGTCAAACTTAGACCAACCAAACCAATCACCGCTAGGCGATAGATTCGAGTCGCCAGCTCGCCACGCGCCTCAATTCCCTGCGGCACTGGAATTCGATCAATCTGCCGCTGAATCAAGCCGGCACGTTCTGGCTCCAGCTCGTCCGCCGTTCCCTTCAAAGCCAGTAGCATACTCCTGCAGGATTGATACCGCTCATCACGGTTTCGCTTAAGCGTCGTCTCAACTAGCGCATCCCAAATTTTCGGGAGATTATCCACCATGGTTGACGGAGCCTTATACTTAGTCAGGTCGGCTTTCTGGCCGGTCAAAAGCCAATACGCGATATAACCCGAAGCAAAAATATCCACTCGCGCATCTTCAGCGATCCCGCGGCGATACTCAGGGCTCATTACATCAAACGAATTGAGTCGCTCGGGAGTCACATTCGCACCTAGCGGACAGACCGATGCCGAAACGACCGACTCGAACAACTCGATGCCCAAAGTCGCTTTCACACCCAATCCGAGTACCTGAATCGAGCCATCGCTCTGTATGAAAATGAGGTCCGTATCCAGATCACGATGGTCCACACCTTGCGCATGCGCATACCCCAAAATCCCCAACAGCAAAGCCACGATACGCCCCGCGTCCTCAGCATCGACGCCCGCCTCTCCCGGCTTGGCATGCTCAGCGAAATATTGGCTCAAGCTTTGCCCCTTGACTGCATCCATAAAGATGCAGTGACGCTGATTCATCAACGCACAGTCCTGAATCTGTGGAATACCCTCATGATTAATCGTCTTAAGTGCCGCCTGCAAACCCTCTAGACGCTTCAAGCATTTCGCATCCTCAATAGTTCGAGGGTGAAACACACAGAGCGTCACATCACGCAAATCACGCACATGCTGCATATGGTAGTAATTCGCCAACAAGCTCGAACTAATACACTTAACGACACGAAAATTCCCAAAGCTTTCTCCTGGGTTAAGTAGACGATTATTCAAGCGCTCTTTACTTGAATCAGGGGAAGCCGATTCGGACTGCGTATTCCTTTTATCCATTCCGTGTAATCAAGCGTTTGTAAAAAAATCTTGGACCGATTGTACGATCGTCTCAACGGCAGCCAATTTGCCTTCCCCCTCATAACCACAAGCGAGCATACCACTCTGCGGTTCAATAAAATGATAGCCGCGCGAACGGAGCGTCTTAATATTTTCTTGAGTCGCCGTATGTGCCAACATCTTACCATTCATCGCAGGCGCCAACATAACTGGTGCAGGCGTCGCCAAATGAATCGACGAGAGCAGGTCTGGTGCAAGTCCCTGCGCGAACAATGCGAGGCAATGTGCCGTCGCTGGAGCTACGAGCACGAGGTCTGCCCGATCCGCCAACTCAATGTGTCCGGGTTGCCAGCCCTCCCCCTCCTTCCACAGGTCCGATACTACCGGATTCCGTGAAAGCACTTGCAAAGTAAGCGGCTGTATAAATCGACAGGCCTCTGCGGTCATCACCGGATACACCTGCGCGCCCGCTTCGGTCAAGCGACTAGTGATATCGGCAGCCTTGTAGGCTGCAATCGATCCCGTAATGCCCAAAATAATTGTGCGCCCTTTTAAGTCTAAATTAATCTCTGCCACAGTTATTAAATCTGAGAGGAATACAGACCACAAACAAGACTTAAGTAATATACGCTCGACCTTGCTTGATTCAAGCTCGCGCTTGACAGTCGCTAAATCGGATGAATGCTAAATCGATGCATGTATTATTCGTAAAGGCGATACGCCTAACAGGAGCACTACAACTTCTCCCCTTGGGGACATGAAGTAATACGTCTGAGGGCTCACTGCCCGCGCATAATAATCAAGCGAGCCAATGCTCCCACCGCGACACAGAGACGCGCCGCACCAGACCGCGCCTCGAAACCCGAAACAAACACTTCAGTAGCGAACCCATTTTTAGCATGCAAAAAGGCACCATCACCAAGTACCGGCCCTTTCAGCAGATTAATTTGCCCGACCGTACATGGCCAGACAAGACCATCACCACCGCACCGATTTGGGCAAGTGTCGATCTTCGCGACGGCAATCAAGCCCTTGCGATACCAATGAACGTAGACGAGAAGGTCGAGTTCTTTGAATTATTGGTCGCCACTGGATTCAAAGAAATTGAGGTCGGCTTTCCCTCCGCCAGCGATACAGAGTTCAACTTTATCCGCCGCCTAGTCAAAGAAGACCGCATCCCAGCAGACGTAACCTTGCAGGTGCTGGTGCAAGCGCGTGAACATTTGATCCGCCGCACCTTCGAAAGTTTGGAGGGCGTGCCCAACGCTATCGTACATCTATATAACTCGACCTCGCCGTTACAGCGCCGCGTTACTTTCAACATGAGCAAAGAAGAGATCAAACAGATCGCCACCGAAGGCACTCAATTGATCAAAAGTCTCGTTTCCACCCTACCAGACACCAAAGTTCGCCTAGAGTATTCTCCTGAGAGTTTCTCTGACACCGAAGTCGATTATGCCTTGGAAATTTGCGAAGCCGTGATCGACGTCTGGCAACCGACCACCGCGAACAAAATTATCCTGAATCTTCCCGCCACTGTTGAAATGGCAACGCCGAATGTACACGCCGACCAAATCGAATGGTTCTGCCGCAACTTGAGAGAGCGCAATACCGCGATTATTTCCTTGCACACGCACAATGACCGCGGCACTGGGGTCGCGGCCACTGAACTTGGATTAATGGCTGGCGCGGATCGCGTCGAAGGCACGCTTTTCGGCAACGGCGAACGCACTGGAAATCTCGACATCGTAACGGTTGCGTTGAACCTCTACACACAAGGCATCGACCCCCAACTCGACTTTAGCAATTTGGAGCATACACGCGCGACGTATGAGCGTGTTACGCGCATGCATGTGCCCGACCGCCATCCTTATGCTGGGGACTTGGTCTTCACCGCATTTTCTGGCTCGCATCAGGATGCGATCAAGAAAGGCATGGATTTACGCCAAAAAGATGGCGAACCAGGCGCACACTGGCAGGTTCCCTACTTGTTAATTGACCCAGCCGATCTAGGTCGCGACTACGAAGCAATCATCCGCATTAACAGCCAAAGCGGTAAAGGCGGCGTCGCATATATTTTATCTCGTGAGTTCGGGCTCGATTTGCCGAAAGTTATGCATCCCGAAGTCGGCCTCGTGGTCAATGATGCCGCCGATCAAGACAACTGCGAATTAAAATCTGCCGAAGTACACGAAATCTTCCAACGCGAATACGTGAATTTAAGTAGTCCGCTTGAGTTGCTCTCAATTCAACGTAAAGACTTCTTCGAGACTGGCGAGGTCAGCATCGACGCTCAAATCAACTTCAACGGTGAGCAGCTTACGATCTCTGGTCGCGGCAACGGCCCGATCAGCGCTTTTGCCAAAGCACTTGATAGCCAGGGATGGAAGCACTTTACACTCCTTGACTATCGCCAACACTCGATCGGCAGTGGCTCGGCCACAGATGCCGCAGCCTACATTCAAATCCAGCACGACAATGGCTCAATTTGCTACGGTTGCGGGATCAACGCAAATATCGAACTCGCGGGCTTGCACGCCCTAGTGAGCGCGTTTAATCGCGCTCATGCAGCACATCCAGAATCACATCTTGGATAGTCGCGGCGTCTAGGCTTCCTTCGATCAGGCGCTGTATCCCCACCAGCTTACAGCGCTCCTTCGAGACTGCTTGCCCGACTGGAACCACCCCCAGCAACGCTTGCGAAGACTTTGATCCAGATACAGCACAAATCTGTCTGGCTAATTCAAGGCCAGCGGCCTCTTTACCCATCCCGATAAAAACCACATTATAACGACGGCGCTGAAAGGCATCTGCACTTAAGTCATAACTCGGAGCGTGGTGCGGTGCGTAACCCAACTGGCGACAGGCAAGTAACAGCTGCTCCACCTCGCCACAATCTCCGACCACCAAAATATCGCAAGGGTACTGTTCGACGATACGCTCCACCACCTCAGCTAGACGATCTGGCGGAGGCGATATTACAGGGACTTCCTCGATCAACTTGGTTCGTACCACAAAACCAAACACAGCCCCATCGCCCTCGCGACTTTCCAGCCAAATCCGCCCTCCCATTGCATGCACCAAGCGCTTGCAGATCGCCAACCCGAGCCCAGTGCCACCATACTTACGAGTCGTCGATGCATCCACTTGGCTAAATGCCTCAAACAGTAAATGTTGCCGATCTTTCGGAATGCCAATTCCGCTATCACTGACTAATACCTCAAGATAGTCATGATCGAGTTGATCGAGATATCCGATCGGCTCCAAGGCATCGGGACGACGCTCCACAGGCAATTCGCTTAACTTAACAGGACGCACGGTGATTCCTACTTCGCCCGCGTCTGTAAACTTCAGTGCGTTTGCCAACAAATTTTGTACGATCTGCCGCAATCGTTCCATATCACCGAGCGCAAACTCTGTAAGTGCCGGATCTAAAGTTAGCCGAAGCGTGACATTAAGTTCGGCAGCTCGAATCTTGAAGAGCTTTACACAATCCTCAAAACACAGATGCAACGGAAATTCCTGCATCTCCAAATCCAGACGCCCAGCCTCGATCTTCGAGAAATCTAAGATGTCATTTACCAGAAAGAGCAGACTCTTACCGCTCGAATAGATCGTCTGTGACAGATCCAGTTGCTCCTGATTCAGCTCACTCTCGTTCAAAAAACTCGACAACCCAATGATTGCGTTCAGAGGCGTGCGAATCTCATGGGAGATCGTCGCGATGAAATGCCCCTTTGCCCGATTACCCGCCTCAGCACGATCCTTTGCCTGCTTCAGATCGATCTCAATGCGCTTACGAGCAGAGATATCCTGCATCGTCCCCATGATTCGAGTCGCACGACCAAACGTATCACGGTCTTGCACCACGACCCGATCTTGCACCCAGATGGATTCAGAGGCGCCCTTAAAGATTCGATAATCAATCTCCAGTGGCTCCGATCCATTATCAATGAACCTCATATACGCTGCCAACACTCGATCACGATCATCCGGATGAATCCGCCCCTGCCATTCCTTTTTATGATCCTGCACATCACCCGAGTCCAATTCCAGAATACGGGACCAATTTACATCACGAAAAATCTCACCACTGCCAAGGTCCTGCTCCCAGAAGCCCATCTCCACAGTATCCAGCGCCATGCGTAATCGGTGCTCACTCAATCGAATCTGCTCCTCATAGAGGCGCAATGCGGTCTCATCAACCAGCAACGATAAGGTGCCCTCTCCTTCAGACTCATTAATGAAGACTTTTAAAGTTAACAAGGTCATCGAGCTCGACCGTCCAGTATTATCGATCAAATCAACATGCTGGCAACGTATCGCACCATCATCCGAGCTGAACAGGGCCTCTCGGTCTGCCTCCCACTGTTCGCCAAGATCAACTGGAGGAGCCTGTAATTCTGAACTCATAATCTCGGGCATGCTTCTCGGAGAGAAACTCGCCCAGCGCTCATTGATAAAGACAGTACGACCATCGCGCGATCGCACCCAAATACCGATCGGTAAGGCATCCAACACCCGCTGGATTAAATGCGCACGCTCGTCCGCCAAGTCTACCGTGCGCAAATGATAGCCCACAACAATCGCACAGAAAAACGTAATCGAAATGAATAAAACCAGCATCCCGACCGCAAACAGCAGATGTTCACCGAAAGAACCCTGCGCAAAGATGCCGAGCCCAGACAACCATGCATAAGCGACGATCAACACCAATAACCCTGCGACCCCTAGCGCGCCTGTCATTTGGAAGCGCAGTCCCACGCCAATCGCCAGCGCCATGACAAAGGGCAAAAATAGTGGCTCCAGCACTCCGCCATCACCTATCAATTTAAACGTTAGGATTAGAAATGCAGCAAACACAGCCAAACTGATCGACAACTCGACATAATTCCAATCACGAGTATTTATTTGATCCAATGAGATCGATTTTGGCGCCTTTATTCGCTTCATTCTATTCGCTGATCTTGACAAAATTATCCAACAATAAAGCATTTAAGACAGGCGAAGATTCCGCAAGCCTTTAGCGACACGACGACTTTTCGCACAATCCCATTTGTTCAGCCATTCGACTACCTAGGCTAGACTGAGACGTCGCCACTTCCGGCTAAACTCCAATCACTATGAAATTCTCTAAATACCACGCTCTCGGAAACGACTATCTCGTCCTCGACCCTAAAGACGCCAGCGAACTGCCTAACCAGCTAGACACGGTGCGCATTTGCCACCGCAACTTCGGCCTCGGCTCCGATGGCATCCTTTACGGGCCACTTACTAGCGACCAAGCCGACTTCGGTCTGCGAATCATGAATCCTGACGGTAGCGAAGCCGAAAAGAGCGGCAACGGACTGCGAATCTTCGCCCGCTATCTCTACGACATTGGTAAAGTCGGCAACGACGCCTTCACGGTTGATACACTCGGAGGAGTCGTCACCTGTAAAATTAGCGACGATGCCGCCTCAATTACGGTTGATATGGGCAAAGTGCGTTTCGCGATGGACCACATCCCCGTCGATGGCCCCGAGCAAGCGGATCACGACATCGGCCAGCAACTCAGCATCAACGGTACCGACTACACCGTCTATCTGGCCGACATTGGCAATCCTCACTGCGTCGTGCCACTGGTCGAAATCTCCGAGAAACTTGCCTGCACAGACGGCGCGGCAATCGAAGTCGATCCGACTTTCCCAAACCGCACCAACGTGCAGTTCCTTAAAATTCTCGACCGCAATAATATCCAGATCGAAATATGGGAGCGCGGCGCAGGCTACACCCTCGCATCCGGCTCCAGCAGCAGTGCCTCCGCAGCGGTGGCTCACCGAATCGGCCTCTGCGATCGCGCCATCACCGTGCACATGCCCGGCGGCAAGATTGCGATTGAAATTGGCGACGACTACGCAATTCGCATGACAGGCCCTGCCACCCGCGTGGCTAACATGGACTTCGATCTCGAAGCCCTCGACTTCAGCGTCGAAGACTAATTCCTCTCAGGTCTCAGCCCTGAAGTCTCAGCCCTCAGGTCTCAGCCCTCAGCTCTCAAAGCTCACCCGCGCGGTGGGCTTTTTTCGCTTATCGATTAATCTCACAGGAGGGCACTTGATTTTTGCAAAAATGCCTTTAGCGTCCCGCTTTCAATTTTAAACCAATCCAACACATATTATGAGCACACACACACCCGAACGCCACGAATTCCAAGCGGAGGTCAAACAAGTCCTCGATATCGTGGTGCACTCCCTCTATACGGATAAGGAAATCTTCGTCCGTGAGCTAATCTCGAACGCCTCCGATGCCACCGAGAAGCTGCGCCACACGCAACTCTCTGAGAAAGACATTTTCGATGCGGATCTGGATCTAGAGATCCAAGTCACCTCCGACGAAGAAGCTGGCACCATCACGATCCAAGATTTTGGTATCGGCATGACGCATGGCGAGCTCATCGAGAACCTCGGCACTATCGCACACTCCGGCTCCAAAGCCTTCCTCAACGCGCTGAAAGCAGGCGGCGAACGCAACGAAAACTTAATTGGCCAGTTCGGCGTGGGCTTTTACTCGGTCTTCATGGTCGCCGACTCCGTCAAGGTCTTCACCCGCACTTGGCAGCTCGAAGGCGACTGCCTGTGCTGGTCCAGCAACGGCGATGGCGCTTACGAGATCGAGCAAGTCGAAGGTGAGCGCCGCGGCACACGAATCGTCTTCACCCTCAAGGATGAGTATAAAGAGTTTGCCCAGAAGGATAAACTCGAAGGCATCATCAAACGCTACTCCAGCTTCGTGCAGTTCCCGATCAAGGTCGATGGTGACGAGTTTAAAACCGTGCAAGCGCTCTGGCTCAAAGGCAAAAGCGACATCACCGACGAGGAATACAAAGAGTTCTACAAATTCCAGGCCAACGCCTTTGACGATCCACGCTTCTGGCTGCACTTCGCTGCCGACGCACCCATCTCGATCAATACCCTGCTCTTCGCTCCTACTGAAAATCAAGAAGGCTTCGGCTTTGGTCGTATGGAGCCAGGCGTCGCACTGTATTGCCGCAAAGTCCTGATTGACAGTGAACCGAAGAACTTGCTTCCCGATTGGCTCCGCTTCCTACGTGGCGTCGTCGATAGTGCCGACTTGCCGCTCAACATCTCCCGTGAGTCGATGCAAGACAGCGCGTTGATTCAGAAGCTCAACAAGGTCATCACCAAGCGCTTCCTCAAAACACTCGAAGAAAAAGCCAAGAAAGAGCCCGAAGTGTATAACGATTTCTGGAAGTCCTTCGGCGTCTTCCTCAAGGAAGGTGTGACCACCGATTTCACGCACCGGGATCAATTGCTCAAACTCCTTCGCTACGAGTCTTCTTATACCGAGGAAGGCAGCACTACCAGCTTGAGCGATTACCTCTCACGTGCACCCGAAGGCCAGAAGGAGATCTATTATCTATCTGGGGCTAGCCGCAGCGCGATCGAGACGGGCCCCTACTTCGAAGCCTTCAAGGCGCGTAATGTCGAAGTGCTCTACCTCTATGAGCCGATTGACGAGTTCGTAATGAACCACGCCCGCGCCTTTGAAGAGAAGAGCTTCATCTCCGCCGACGCGGACGGTATCGACCTCGAAGCCATTGCGCCAGAGACAGACACCGACAAGGAAGAAGCCTTGGCAACCGACGCGGTCGAAGGGCTTTGCGCATTCATCAAAGAGAAGCTTGGCAACGACGTCAGCGAGGTCGCGGCCAGCGACCGTCTCGTGGGTAGCCCCGCGATGATCGTCAACGGCGACAAGATGATGACTGCGCAGATGCGCAAGATGATGAAGGCGATGCAGCAACAGCAAGGCGACGATGCGAGCGCGATGGGCGCAGAGCCTCCCGTCAAACTGCAGATCAATCCACGCCACGCATTGGTAAAAAACCTCGCCGAGCTACGCGGTTCCAACGAAGAACTCGCGGTTTTGATTAGTGAGCAACTCCTCGACAATGCTCGCGTCGCAGCCGGACTCCTCGAAGATCCGTCTGCAATGATTCAGCGCAACTATAAGATTCTCGAGCAACTTAGCTCGAAATAAAATGCTTTGATACATGTGCTTAGCAATGGAGTGAGGGCGACCCGCCCTCGTTAATGCTTACAACAAAACGCCGCCTTTCAGCCGAAAGGCGGCGTTTTTGTAAAGACTAGACGGACTGTGGATTAATCGCGGTAGCCAGGAATTTCACCAGACTTGTATTGGTCCATTAACAAGCCTTCATTATTGGCGCCATCAGACCCGGCCATATCCGATGCTGCGTTTGAGTGCTCAGAACCTTCTCCGTCAGTGGCAGTCACCGCTTCATCGGTGGAAGCACAAGCAGTCAAAAAGGAAGTGATAGCCAGAAGCGCGAGGAGTTTGATAAATTTCATAATTTGAATATTGGTTATAGGTTTAATAACCATTTTATGATTTTAAATAAAAATGCAAACTTGATAAAGTAGTTTTATTTAAATTAGTTATACCTTTAATTGCGTGGATCACAGACGGCTTGCCTTAAGGGCCAAAGTGACCAATTTAACCAGGGAGCTAATTCACTCCAAACATGTCTGAAGAAATAAAAATAGCGCAGCTAGTATTTCCTCACTTTAACGGTGAGCTGAGCTGGCTGGCAATTAAGCAACGTTTACTTAACCAGGCGACACGCTGTGAGCGTCAACTCGTGCGCGCCTTAGTAGAGAGCGGAATTCTATTTTGTGGATCCGATGAACTGACTGGCAACGAGAAGCGCAGGCTGAGACAACACTTCGATGTGCAAATCTTCCCAGTGCTGACAACACACGACCCCCGTTTGCGACCCAGCTACTCGAGGAATCGATCTCGCCACCGCACTCGCCCCATAAATCCGACAGACTGATATCCGAATCGTTCCTTACGCTCTGCGTACGACTCGCGCTAATTACTAATTCCCCTCGCTGTGCCCAAGAAACCGACATCCAAGCGCGCCTCCAAATCCAGCCGGCGAAAGACACCACCACCGACAGCTTGGACCCAGCATTGGCTGACGCGAATCATCGCAGTGTTTATCACTGCCGCGGTCGTCAGCCACTACTGGCCACAGCTACGTAGTCTCACCGACGTCAGCAAGTACTCATCCGCACGCGCGATCAACGGCACTGTCGAACTACAGATCGCACTGGCCCGTGCAGGATTCTCCCCCGGCTCCATCGATGGTGCCTCCGGTGCGCAGACCCAAGCCGCCCTACTCGCCTATCAAACCAGTCTCGGCTTACCACGCTCCGGCGCATTCGATGCCGACACCGCGCAGCTCTTACAAATCCAAGAGCCAGTGTTCACTACGCGCCGACTCGGAACGGCAGATTTTGCCGCAGTCGGCCATAAGCCACAAAGCTGGCGCGCTCGCGGTAAGCTCGACCGAATGCGCTACAACTCGCTATTGGAAATGGTTGCCGAGCAAGCCCAATGCGACCCCGACTACATCGCCAGCCTCAACCCCGACATTAACTGGGATCAACTCGACACTGACAACAACGTGCGCATCCCCCACGTGCCGCCCTTCCGCGTCCAGCAAGCGGCTGCCTATATACAAATCACCCTCGCCACGCGTACACTGCGCGTTTTCAGCGCCGACCATCGCCTGCTTTTCCATTGCCCGGTCAGTATCGCCCGCCGCGTTGACAAACGCCCCAGCGGCGAACTCCGCGTCAAAGTCCGCGTCGATCAGCCCAACTATACCTTCAACCCCGCGATCCTCACCAGCACCGCACAGCGCGAAGGCATTACCCAAAAATTTATTATTCAGCCTGGCCCC
>Ga0206125_10003801_pt1 | contig 14005 bp, 13 predicted proteins | sample Helgoland_Spring_4_FD_148598 | JGI IMG/M metagenome (GOLD analysis project Ga0206125, IMG submission 148598) | Pelagic subsurface seawater microbial communities from Kabeltonne, Helgoland, North Sea - Helgoland_Spring_Bloom_20160331_1 | ecosystem: Environmental > Aquatic > Marine > Epipelagic ... | reverse complement strand
AATAATAAAAAAGGGTTAGCTAAAACTATTGAAAGTGTTACTAATCAAGAATTCAAAGACTTTGAATGGATAATTGTCGATGGCGGTTCTACAGATGAGAGTGTAGCCTTAATTCAAGATAATTTGACTCATATAGATTATTGGTTGTCTGAAAAAGACCAGGGTATTTATGATGCCATGAATAAAGGTATTAAAGCCTCAACCAGAGATTATATTTTATTTTTAAACTCTGGCGATTTTTTTATTACGAACAATGCTGTTAAATTAATAACAAACGCTCCAAATATTGAAGATCTAATATTTTGTGATATTCAAATACGTTCAAAAAAAGAGGTCTATCAACAAATTAATTCATCTAATCCAAAACAAATATTACTTGACCGCATGATTTGTCATCAAGCAATTTTACATAAAAGAAGTCTTTTTACACATGTAGGGCTTTATAGTTTAGATTATAAAATTACAAGTGATTATGAATTTTTAATAAAATCTATTTATAAATACAACTGCACATATAGCTATTTTCCTTATTGCTTTATTGAATATGATGATACTAATGGAATCAGTGATTTTGATTCTAATGGGACTCAATTAAAACAAGAGCGATTGTCAATACTAAAAAACTATTTTTCAGAATCTTTAGTACATAAAGTAGCTCAACAGGAGTCAAAAATTGATACATTATTAAAGATAAAATATGCACATGATGGCTTATTGAAAAGCAATATTATTAAATGTGCATTGTGGCTAATCACTTTTAAAAAACTATTTAAAATAAAACGTGACAAGTAAAAACAGTTGGTTATCTCCTAATTTTGATGAAAATTTAGTTTCTATAATTATCTCTCTATATAATAGAGAAGGGTTAATTTCTGAAACACTTGATTCTGTTGCTCACCAGAGCTATAGGCCAATAGAGTGTATTATTGTTGATGATGGATCAACAGACCAATCTAGAATAGTTGTTGAAAACTATATATCTAAGTATTCCGGGAACGTTAGTTTTAAATATTATTATCAAGATAACAAAGGGGCTCAGGCTGCAAGAAATTTTGGCTCTAGGAAGGCAAGTGGATCTTATTTTCAATATTTAGATTCTGACGATATCCTTTACAAAGACAAGTTAACGCTCCAAGTTCAAGCTTTTAAAGCTAATACTAATATTCATGGTGTTTATTCAGATTGGAAAATTGGTACGAAGCTAAAAAGTAAAAGTGTTGTTTCTGACATGGCTATTAACGAAGACTCAGTAACTAATTATATAACTAATGGCCCTCTTGTTAATTTTTCACCATTATTTTCAAGAAACAGTCTAAATTCTATTGGACCTTGGAATGAAAAATTGACAATTAACGAAGAACTCGAATATCACATTCGTTTTTATTGTGAAGGATATAAATTCTGTTATGTGAATTATGAATCAGGCCTCTATAGAGAACATTCCGGGTTTCGATTATACCAAAATAATAGTTTTAAGAATCTCTATTATTACTTCACACATGTTGAGAAGTTATTGATAATATCAGGCCTTTGGACAAGTGCTATAGGTATTGTAATGTCTAATGAAATAATATTTAATGTAATTCAGAGAAATTACAAACAAAAAGAGCTAAGACTGCCTTTGTTATTAAAAGCACTTGAACACAATAAAGATGTATTACCATTTCAAAGCAGGAAGGTAAAATTAATTAGTTTAATTTTTGGCAATCGTCTTGCTTTAAAATTTTGGATATTAACTTTAAGGTATTTATGACAAACCCACTTATTTCTGTAATTATAACGTGTTTTAATCAAGAAAAACAAATAATTAAAACGTTGCAAAGTGTTTTGAATCAAACTCACATTGAGTGGGAGTGTATTATTATTAATGATGGCTCAACCGATAATAGTGAAGGAGCAATAAAAACATTTATTGAAGACGATTCACGTTTTAAATATAAATATCAAGCCAATATAGGGGTCTCTGCAGCACGGAATGCTGGCTTTAAACTAGCATCAGGAAATTTCGTAAACTTTCTGGATGGTGACGATACCTTTTTGCCAAATAAATTAAAAGAACAGGTTGGTGTTTTTCAAAACAATCCAGATATTTCTGTATGTGTTTGTAATCATCAATTTTACAGTGAGTCTAATAATAAGTGTACCTATTTTGAGTTTTCTAAAATAGAAACCAAACCACTTGAGCAGTTTTTATACAAGTGGCATAATGGCATTGCTTTACCATTACATTCGCCATTATATAAAAGATCAATTTGGAATAAAGATGAACTTCCCTTTCCAGAAGATTATAAATACCGCTGTGAAGACTGGGTGTTTAACGTACTTGTAGCATTAAAGGATGTAAATTATTACATGCTAGATAAAGTACTTTGTAATTACCATATGGGAGATACAAATTTTACTAATAATGCTAAAAGTTTAACCACCGCGGCTATTAAAGCAGCAATGTATTTAAAGTCAAAACTCCCAGAGCAATATCAAGAAGATTTTATAGACACAACCATAGATAATAATCTTAATATGTATTTGGAGAGTGAGAAAATTAATTTTCTACAACAATCAGCAAATTGGCGTATTGCAAATGCCATTAGTAAACCATTTTTACTTTTTTTTAAAAAATTAATTAATGATTGAACAGTCAAAAAAGGGATATTTAACCCTCGCATTTGGTAAGAATTTTGCAGAAATGGCTGTTGACATGGCCCTATCAATTAAGCAATTTGATAGCAAACCAGTTTCTTGTGTTGTAGACTCAAAAACTAAAAATTACATAAATAAAAACTACGAATTTGTCTTTGATAGATTAATTGAAATAGATGACAATAAATTTTGCTTTTCTATAAAATTTCATAGTGCGCTTCTTAGCCCTTACGATGAAACTATATTTGTTGATGCTGATATTATAATTTTGGGTAAAATTGATATGTTGTGGGAAAACCCTAGTAATTATAACACAATTATGATAGGGGATTACTTGTCTATTGAAAAAGATGAAAACCACCACGGGTTTAGTACTTCTTATCTCCAAAAACAATTTAATGTAAAAAAATATCTAAAAACAAATAGCGGTTGTTTTTATTTCAACGCTGAAAGTAAAGCATTTTTTAAATCATGTATAGAGAAACATAAATTATTGGAAAATCACACTAATTTAAATCACATAGGGTTTCTTGGTGATGAAATTACAATAGGTATTATTGCAGAAAGATTTAATGTTGGGGTTTTTAATATTTATCCATCTTTAATGATGTGGGATAAAGAGCTTAGTGTTTTAGAACCGGATTTGAAGTTTTATGAATCTCCTATATGCCATTTTATAGCCCCTATTCCTGAAATAACAGTAAACTGGATTATTGCACAATCTAGAAATAGAAGAGTTCAAAATAGTATATGTACTAAAGGTTCGAGGGTGTGGACTGAACTAAATAGATCGAATATTACAAATATGCAGCCTCTAAGTATTTATGAAAAAGTAAATTTTAAAATAAAAAAATTGTTTAGTAAATTCTTGTAATTACTTTGAAACAAAAACTTCTTCATATAAAACCTTACAAAAATTTTATTCCACCTAAAAATGGAGGTGCTTTACGCTGTTATCATTTATGTACAGAGCTAGCTACATATTTTGATGTTACCCTAATTACTCTTCAGCCAGCAAGTGACATAGTTGACACTAATTTTAAAAACATTAAAATACTTAACCCTGCAAAGCCTTTAAAGCTAGACGGCTTTAAAGCTAAATTAATGAATGCTATAAAATACCGTTGGTATATGGGCACCTTAAAAGGCCCTGCAGAGGCTACTGTTTTAGAATTTTACCCAGTACTAAAACAGTTGTTTAAAACAGAAACTTTCGATTATGTGCTAATGGAACATTTATCCTCCATGGCACTTGGTAAGGCTATAAAAAATTGGTGGCCAAATGCTTTGAGAATTGTTGACCAACATAATGTTGACCATTTGCTTTACAAACAGAGTCATGACCTGAGAATCAAAAAACATAAAAAAACATTTGATAGGTTAAAGTATCAAGAAAGCCATATGTATACCTATGCCGATTACTTTCTTGCTTGCAGCGCAAATGATGTGACAGAACTTTCACTTTTAAATAAAAATAGAATAAAAGGGCTATTGGTACCTAACGGGACAACACAAAAAAAGGTAATTCAAAAAGATTTCTCTGAGCCCAGTCTTATTTTTTGTGGTTCTCTAGATTATGCGCCTAATAAAAATGGCTTATTATGGTTTTATGAAATGATTTGGCCTAAACTAAAGATGACTGTTAAAGGTATTACCTTAACAGTTATAGGTAGAAACGGTCAAGATAATGCTTACGCACCATTAAAAATAGACCCGCAAATAAATTTTATAGGTGAAGTTAAGGACGTAACACCTTACTACCAAAAAAACAACATTGCTATTGTACCTCTACTTGAGGGCAGCGGGACACGGCTTAAAATTTTAGAAGCCATGAGTTTTGGCTTGCCAGTTATTAGCACTAGTATTGGCGCAGAGGGTATAGATTATATTGAAAATAAACATATCATAATTGCCAACGATGCAGCTTTGTTTCAGCAAGCAATCATTGATAATGTCAAAAAGCCAACTATTTTAAAAAATTTAGCAAGTGAGTCCTTACTGTTAATTAATGAAAAATATAATTGGCAAAGTATAGTTAGAAAAATGAAACAAAATTTAATAACTAATAAAAATTAAAACAAAATTAAAACTAGATTAAAAATAAAATTTGTTGATTTTTGGCCTGGATTCAATGCGCAAGATTTTGGGTTTCTAAATTAATATCTTGTAACTCGATTTTAGTTTAAAACATATATATATAATTCTGAAAATATTTTTTAGCAAAAAATTATAGAATTACTATCGCGTAACTCTAAGTATAATAAAAATTTTAAATGAGAAAGTTTATAAAAACTTACCAATTCTTGAAAAATGTGATAAAATCGTTGTTTATCCCTATTCCAAATTGGCATAAATTTCCAAGGCACAAAATGTTTACAATATTATTTGAAGGCAGTGAACTTATTGTTCCAGATAATGCATCCTTCCTCTCACAAGAGAAAGAAATCTTCAAAGATGAAATTTATAATTTCCATTGTAATAATATGTCCCCATTTATTATTGATGCAGGGGCAAACATTGGCGTTTCAATTATATATTTTAAAAAAAAATATCCTAATTCAAAAATCATTGCTTTTGAACCAGATAAATTTATTTTTAATGTTTTAAAAAAAAATATTTATAATTTTTCATTTTGTGATATCACCTTAATAAATAAAGGACTGTGGGACAAAGATGGAATCTTTGATTTTAGGTCTGAAGGTTCTGATTCAGGTAGAGTTATTAATAGTAATTCAGATGATATTAATAAATCAGTAGAATTAACTTCTTTGAAAAATTATATTGATAGAAAAATAGATTTTCTTAAGATTGATATTGAAGGAGCAGAGACAAAAGTTTTAATAGATATTCAAAAACAACTTCATTTTGTTGAAAAAATATTTATTGAATACCATTCATTTAAAGATCAGAAGCAAACTTTAAATGAAGTTATAAATATTTTAACAAAAGCAGGGTTTAGACTTTATATTAGTTCACCAAGCTTATTGAGTCTTTCGCCTTTTATGAAATTAAATAGTTACAATGATATGGATATGCAGCTTAATATATCTGGCTGGAAATAAAAGATATATTATCTATAATACTAACAATAAAGATTTTTTTCAATTTAAATAGAATTAAACTTAGTTATGAGAATATTATTTATTTCACATGATGCCAGTAGAACGGGCGCACCAATTGTGTTGCTTAATTTAATAAACTGGATTAATAAAAACACCTCTAAAGAAATTATAATTCTTTTAAAAGATACGGGACCTCTACTAAAAGAATTTCAGAAAATAGCCCCAACTTTTATTTGGAATCATCCAAGAAATAATTTTACAAAATTTAAACTTATAAATAAACTTTTTAATTTATTTTCTAATTGCGACTTTGATTTAAATCAAATTAAAATACTAAAGCTAATTAAAAAGAAGAACATCGATATTGTTTATTCAAATACTGTCGCAAGTCATGATTTAGTAAAACTATTAAAAAATGAGATAGATATACCTACAATAAGTCATATACACGAAATGAAGTATTCTATAGAATCATTTTATTCTTACTCGGTACAAACTAATATAATTAATACTATAGATAAATTCATAACAGTCTCCAAATTAGCAGATAGTCATTTTAAACAACTAACAAATTCTAACATAAATACCGATATAATAAATGGGTTTGTAGACATGTCAATGTTTAAAAACCCTACAATAAATAAGGAAGAGTTCTCCAAAGAACTTGGTTTGGTTGATAATTTTATAGTTGGAGCTTGCGGTGTTGGGTCTTTTAGAAAGGGAATAGATATATTTATAGAGCTGAGTAGGGTGTTTCAAAAAAAACATGCTGGATTACCAATAAAATTTTTGTGGGTTGGTAATGTTTCAGAAGAAATTATCTTAGGTTACAAATATGATAATGAATTGCTTGGTGTTGTTGAGAACATTATTTTTTGTGGGGTACAAAAATACCCGCAAAATTATTTTAATTTATTTGATGTTTTTGCATTGACATCAAGAGAAGATCCATTTCCATTAGTTGCAATTGAAGCTGCATCTCTTGGCAAACCCATAATTTGTTTTGAAAATGCAAGTGGAATTCCTGAACTAATGGATGGTAAAGGAGGTTTTGTAGTTCCTTACATGAATATAGACGAAATGATGAACAAAATAATTAAGTTGTATGAAAACAAAGAGATGTATGGAATATTTAGTAATGAAATAAAAGAGAGATCATTAAAGTATGATGTAAATATAATTGCCCCAAAAATAAACGCATTAATTGATCAAATTTTAGTCTAATGTATTCGTTAGTTATCCAATTACATTAAAAAAATGAATAAAGTTTTAATAACGATACCAATTTATAAGAAGTTTCCTAATACTAATGAGAAAAAATCTTTTAAGCAATGCTTAAAAATACTTTCTAATCATCCTATTTGTATTATTACTTTTAAATCCTTAGACATTTCTTTTTATCAAGACATAGCTAAAAAAGAAAATATTACACTTCGTGTTAAGTTTTTTAGAGAAAAATATTTTAAATCTATATCAGGCTATAGTAGGCTAATGATAAGTTCCAAATTTTATAAATCCTTTAAGACTTATGAATTCCTTTTAATTTACCAAACCGATGCATGGGTATTTAGAGATGATTTATTAGAGTGGTGTAATAAAGATTATGATTATGTAGGTGCACCTTGGTTTACCGGTTATGATGATACAAAAGGGATAAAGAAGGCTTTTAATGCCGTTGGTAATGGTGGTTTTTGTTTGCGTAAAACAAAGAGCATGTTGCGGGTATTAAATACTTTTAGTTATATTCATTCTTTTAATGAATGTCTCGCTTTTTTGAATAAACAAAACGATTGGTCTCTTCTAAAAAAATTTTTCAGTCTTATAAAGAGCTTTACTATTTCTAACAATACATTTCACTTGTTTAATAATTATAGTTGGCAAGAAGATATGTTTTGGTGTAGAGAGGTTGCGCCAAGATTCAGTTGGTTTAAAACAGCTCCTTTCGAAGAGGCGGTAAAATTTAGTATTGAGAAATACGCGCCAGAATGTTATGAGTATTTAGGCCAAAAACTGCCATTTGGCGCACATGCCTGGTGGCATAAAGATGATTTAGCGTTTTGGGATAAATTTATTTAGTTTCTTATTGTGAACAAAAAATAATATTTTACTTTCCGCAAAGTATACTTCTAAAAATAATTAATCAAGATGACAACTAAAGTTAAAAAATCTGTTTTAAACAAAAAATATTACGACGGCTTAATTTGAATAAATACATATGCTCGATAATATATACGTAGTCACCATAAAAAGAAACTTGGATAGACAAGTTCGAATAACTAAATTATTAAGTAAGCAAAACCTTCAGTTTTCTTTTATTGACGGTATCGATGGTGAACAGTTAGATAAAGAAAAATCAAAACAAGTTTTTGATGCTTATAAATCTAGAGCACGCTTAGGCTATGATGTAACAAAAAATGAAATTGCGTGCTCTTTAAGCCACATTAAGGCTTTAAAAATTTTTTTAGAGGATGAAAAAAAAGACTACGCTCTCTTTTTAGAAGATGACATTAGTATTTCTAATTTTGAAAATTTAGAAGCTGCTGTTAAACTAATGCCAAAACCAAACGAATGGGACTTGCTGTATTTAGGATACCAGCAAATGAACATGAAAATGCCCCTAAAAATCTATCTAAAATGGCTGTTGGTCTACCCAATTTTAAATTCCTTAAAATTGAAACGGTACGATTTGAAAAAAATAAAAAGAATTTTTGGAAGACCTTACAATAATTATTGGTTTCGTGCAGGTTCTCATAATAATGCCCACGCTTATATTATTTCAAAATCAGCAGCAAAGAAAATTATTGATTACAACACGCCCGTTTTTTTGCAAGCTGATGTAGTACTTATGGATATGATAGTAGAAGGTAAACTAAGAGCATTTGCTTTAAACAAACCTGTTTTTCACCAATCGAGTGATTTAGCTTCTTCAATTGGCACAAGAGAATCATGGGTTTAACTATTTTAATATCTTACTAATGACAAGATGTAAAGTTTCTATCCTAACCACCGTTTACAACCGCGAAAAGCACCTTGCGGCTTGTATAAACAGTGTTTTGGCCTGCTCTTACCAAGATTGGGAACTTATTATTGTAGATGATGTATCTACAGATGCTTCTGTTGCTATTGCCAAAAGCTATGAGCAAAAAGATGCTCGTATCAAGGTATATGTTAATGATAAAAACTTAGGTGATTATCCTAACCGTAATAAAGCAGCATCTTACGCTAAGGGCAAGTATATAAAGTACCTTGATGCCGATGATATTATATACCCTCACGGCCTAGAAGTTATGGTACATACCATGGAGCAGTTTCCTGAGGCCGCCTTAGGTATTTCTCAAAAAGTGGTAGAAGATGTAAAACCTTATCCATTTATTATGCAGCCCAAAGAAACCTTTACCCGTGAGTTTTTAATGCGCGGTGTTTTAGGTATTGGGCCAACAGCTACTATTATTAGGAGAGATGCTTTTGAGACATTAGGCGGTTTTACCGGTACACGTTATATTGGCGACACAGAAATGTGGTATAAACTTTCTCTGGCGTACCCTGTTGTTAAAATGGAAGATAATCTTATTTTTTGGAGACAACACGATGATCAAGAAATCACAAAGGGGCATGATACTTATTTTTATTTAGAGCACAATTACAATCATGTAATGCAAACATTATTGAACCCTCTTGTACCCCTGAGTGCAAAAGATCTTATGCGTGCCAAACAAAAAATTAAAAAACGTTTTTCTAGGGCTGTTTTACGACTGATGCTCATTGACAGAAAGTTTAAAATAGCTTTACGGATTATGAGATCTTGTAGGGTTACATTTTTAGATCTTCTAAAGGCTTGGTAATTTACCTTTACTTATGACAAAAGTTTCTATCATAATCCCATTGCATAACGCAGAAAGCTATATTGGTGAAGCTGTAGACTCTTGTCTTAACCAAACATATGCCAATATAGAAGTTATTGTTGTAGAAAACGGATCTAATGATGGTAGTTGGAATATAATAAGTAATTACAAAGACCCAAGAATAAGTCGCTTTCAAATAGAAGCATCAAGTGCCACTGTGGCGCGTAATTTTGGCTATTTAAAATCTGTAGGTGATTACATTATGTTTTTAGATGCCGATGATGTTTTGTCACTAGATAAAATTAGCAACCAAATGGCATTATTTGCTGAATTAGGAAATGACGTTTTAATTTCATGTGCTTGGGGGAAATTCACTAATGACATTTCAAAGACTTCATTTGTGCTTCAAAAAGTTTGGAATGATTTGTTGCCCGTAGATTGGTTGGTTACATCATGGGCTGGAGGCGGTATGATGCAAACTGCTTGCTGGTTAACTCCTAGAGGTTTAATTGAAAAAGCCGGATTGTGGGATGAAACGCTCAAATCAAATCCAAATGATGATGGTGATTTTTTTTCTAGGGTTATTCTGAGTGCTAAAAAAGTGCATTTTTGTAAGAAATCTAAGGTGTATTATCGTACAGAAATTAATAATAGTCTGTCCACTAAAATAAGCGAAGAAGCAAAATACTCATTGTTACACACCTTTATAAATTATGAAAATAATATTTTAACAAAAGAAAATTCTAATAGAGTTCGGTTAGCTTTGGCTTATAATTACCTATACTTTATCTATAGATTTTACCCAAAGCCACAAGTTCTTATTTCAGTAGCAAAGGAAAAAATCACTAATTTAAAAGTTGATGTTTTGCCTTTAGTCGGAGGGAATAATTTCAAAAACATATCAAAAATGTTTGGATTTTACAATGCATTAAAATTAAGACAGTTAACTAGAGATTTAAAATCATGAAACTATCCTACATCTCAAATATTAAATTATCTGAATCTAGTGGAGGGATGTCTGGGATTAATAATGCGTTACATAATCAGCTAAACAAGCATTTTGAAATCTGTGACTATAGTTATATTAACCCAAAATCTGATATAATCTCCAAAATCAAATCAAAAATATTTAGATTGATTGGCTTAAAGGGGATTTACCATTTTTTTTCTAATAAGCGCCTCAATGCAATCAATAAGGTGTTTCAAGATCAAAAAGAATCCTGCGATGCTTACTTTTTCTTTGGGTTCACCTCCTGGATTAGCACAAAACCATCTAAGCCTTATTATTCTTACAACGATGCTTGCTTTGCAACCTATGTTGATATTTATAATGATAAAGACGAATTTTCAGACCAAGATTTAGCACGTATTTACCAAAAAGAAAAATATTGGTTACAACAGGCAGAAGGCGTTTTTTTTAATTCGGATTGGGCTTTGGAACTAACGAAAAGAGCTTATGGCCTAAAGGGTGAAAATTTTGTAAACGTGGGCTACGGTGGTTTTATTGATATTCCCAAAAAAGACACGTTCAAGGGAGGTGTGAATTTCTTATTTATTTCCCGTGAGTTTATTCCAAAAGGAGGCATGGTGGTTGCTCAGGCAATTATAGAAGTTAGAAAAATTTACCCAGAGGCAAATGTCTGGGTGGTTGGCGCAAAACCTCCAGAGGTCATCTTAGCCAATGAAGCAATAATTTACAAAGGGTTTTTTAGAAAATCTGTTTTAGATGAATGTAAAACACTAAAAGATATATTTTCTCAGTCTTTTTGTCTAGTGCACCCTACTCTAAAAGATATCAATCCTCTTGTTATAAATGAGTTGTCTTACTTTGGTTGTCCAGCGATAGCAACTAATCGTTTTGCTATTCCTGAGTTTGTTATCCCCAAAAAATCTGGTCTTTTAATTGAAAACCCAAATGATTATCTTGAAGTTGCAGATAAAATGTGTTTTATGATAGAAAACCAGAAGGAGTATAGCCAAATGAGAGAGTTTACAAGACAAAATGCTCTAGAAAACAATACCTGGGATAAAGTGGGAGACCGCTTTGAAAAACTTATAAAAGCCTAGCATGAAAGTCCTCTATGTCGGTCAATATTCAGACGGTACCACCTCAAAAATGCGTTGTAAGGTGATCCAAAAAATCCTGAAACCTAGTATTTTTCAGGTAATAGATGCCAATATTCCATTTTATAAGACTCACAGACTTTTGCGTTCTTTCGGTTTCCGCTATAAGAAAGGACCGCTCATAAATAATATCAATAAATATATAATAGCAGCCCTTAAAGAGGAAACTTATGATTTAATATGGGTAGATAAAGCCGTGTTTTTAACTCCCAAAACCACAGCTTTACTGCGGTCAAGAGCTTCAAAGCTCGTCCATTTCACGCCAGATCCTGCTTTTACATTTCACAAATCAAAACTATTTTTAAAATCATTACCCAATTATGATTTTCTTGTTACTACCAAATCTTACGAGTTAGAGCATTACTATAAATACATCAAAACCGAGAAGGTACTATACGCCACCCAGGGCTTTGATGCAAAATTACACAAACCTAGTAAACACCCTTTTTCTAAAAAAGAGGGCTTTGTGTTTATCGGGCATTATGAAGACCAGCGTGCTGTTGTCTTAGAAAAACTATTACAAAACGATATTAAAATTACTTTGGCAGGTATTAAATGGTATCAGTTTGCTAAAAAACATCAAAACAACCCAAACTTAATTTATCTTGGAAATGGCGTCTATGGTGAGGATTATGTTAAAACGCTACAAAAGGCAAAAATGGCCTGGGGCGCTCTTAGTAAATGGGTGCCAGAATTACACACCACACGTACTTTTGAAATACCAGCCTGTGGCACCGCATTAGTAACAGAGCGTAACACAGAAACCCAGCTATTTTTTAAGGATGATGAGGCTATTTTTTATACCAATGAGAATGACCTCATAGAAAAGATTACATTTTTCATGAACAATGACAAACCTCTTGAGGTATTAACAAAAAAAGGTACTTCTAGAGCAGTTACAAATGCTTATGATTACAATTCTATTTTAAACGCTATTTTAAAAACTATTTTAGATTGAAGAGGCTCGCCGTTGTTCATTATTTACCATTAGAGTTTTACCCACCAGCGGTAAACCTTTTAAATGCCTTTGCAGAAAAAGAATTATTTAATACCAAGGTCTGGACAACTCACAATAATAAACAGCGCCAAGTTTTTAAAAGTCCTACCTTAACATCAATTTCAAGAACAATAGCTCCTAAAAAAAGTGACTATAAGGGCTTTAGGTTACTAAAATACCTTTTGTTTAATTTTAAAACCTTCATGGGCCTCTTGTTTTTTAATCCAGAAGTCATTTTGTATTACGAGAGCTACTCTGCAGGCCCCGTTTATTGGTATTTAAAATACTTTGGCAATAACAAACGATTATTTATTCATTGTCATGAATATTTTGACGCTCAGTGGTATGCGAAGGGGATGTCTTTAGTTAAGTTATATCATACATATGAGAAAAATTATTTATACCCAAAAGCCGCTTGGATTTCTCAAACTAATACAGATAGAATACAAATGTTTGCCTCAGATCACCCAAAATTACCTTCTGGTATTTTAAAGGTAGTCCCCAATTATCCTCCACAAGACTGGTTAAGGCACACAAACCTAATAAAACCGGATGGGCATACTGTAATTAAAACAGTATATGTTGGTTCCTTGTCATTAAAAGATACTTTTATAAAAGAATATTGTGATTGGGTTTTAAAACAAAACGGTAAAGTTTATTTTCATATCTACGCCTACAATCTGCATGATGATACTATAGCGTATCTTAAAAGTTTGAATTCAGATTACATTGTGTTTTATACCAAGGGTGTTGAATATAATAAAATGCCTGCATTGTTGGCAGATTATGATATTGGTTTAATTCTTTATAAAGCACATACTAAAAATTATAAATACAATGCACCCAATAAATTATTTGAGTACCTAGTTTGTGGATTAAAAGTCTTTTATCCAGATGTTATGCTTGGTATTAAGCCATATCTAACTGAAAACATAATACCTCTAAATTTTAAAAACATGACTAGTATTGATGCTCTAGTTCCCAATTTCAAGACTTCTGTGGCATCAGCTAGTGATTATACTGCTGAAGATGCATTTAAAGAGCTATTGCATGAATTGCAATAAAAAAATTGATTTTATATTAAATGACCCTCATAAAACAAAACGCAATACATGGATTTTTGGACTAGTATAGGGGTTATACTAACTGCCTTAATAGCATTACGCTTCATCTCCCAATTGGGTAGGAGCTTGCCTATACTAGAGCTTATGCTTTTTATTGCCGCTGCCCAATGGATTATTGGCCCCCTTATAGAGTATAACGCGCCAAGTCTTCATTATAAATATTTTATGTATGTAGACCAACAGCGGTATATGAGCTACGTGGTGCCGGCTTTTGGA
>Ga0206125_10003798_pt1 | contig 14011 bp, 25 predicted proteins | sample Helgoland_Spring_4_FD_148598 | JGI IMG/M metagenome (GOLD analysis project Ga0206125, IMG submission 148598) | Pelagic subsurface seawater microbial communities from Kabeltonne, Helgoland, North Sea - Helgoland_Spring_Bloom_20160331_1 | ecosystem: Environmental > Aquatic > Marine > Epipelagic ... | reverse complement strand
AGTAAGTTTCATTTCCTTCTGAATCATACTCGTATCTACACCAATACTCATTTGAATCTTCATAGTAAGTTATACGACCTTCTGAATCACGGTCGTATCTATACCAATACCCACTTGAACTTTCATAGTAAGTTTCATTTCCTCTTGAATCATATAATCTAAAACAACCCTTTTCAAAATCATGGCTAAAGAACTCTGCTAATTTTTTCATATTATACATCTACATGGTTTAACAATAACTCACCTAACTTTTTATCAACTCTTCCAATAGCCTCGTAAATAAGTGTAGAGTTTCTCCTAGACTCTCTAAGAGATTCCTTTGTAAAACCCACACCTAAGTCCACGTTATCTCTATCAAGCTCTAACAAAGCATCTACAATCATCTTACCACTAGCTCCTGAGTCTAGTATTTCTTTAATATTTTCTTTCATCTTATTTAGTTTTTGTTATTGTATACTGCAAATATATGTTTTTCAAAAGTCACCTGCAAATTATTTCATATATTTTTTTAGACTTTTTCTGTAATACCTACCTAATATATTATCATTCAAGTAGTTGTTGTTTTCGATAGCGTCTCTTTTGAACTGATACTTAGTTTCGTAATAAGACATCATAGTCTTGTTTTTGCACAGCTCTAGTATCTCTCTATCGCACTCGCTCCATAGCCATCTCTTTGTAGTGTCGTTACTTCCTGTATAGGTTTTCCAATCACTCTCAACATACTTTACACGCTTTCTTTTATACCCTTTTAAAGGTTTAAGAGTTCTCTTGTGTTTAAGTATCTTCTTCCCTATGTACCTCTTACCTGTTTCTAGGTGTTTCACCTCGTAAACAAACCCTACGACATCTTCGGGAAAATCTTCCAAATCTTTAAACTCCTTATCTTCTTTAAACCACATACTAGTTATATATCAAAGTTAAACGTAGTCGAGCAAACATAAACACAATTGACCAATCGACCTCTACTACATCTTGTTCTTCAAATACTTCTCTCTGAAAGCCTATCATTATAGACTCTAATAAGTCTATGTTTAATTCCCAACCTTTTACCTCCATTTTATTTAGTTTTAACTATTTTTACTTTCTTACCTGCTAACTCCTCAACTTCTTCCATTGTCATTTCAACAACTTCTCTTGAAACACCCCCAGTGACTCCGTATGAGTTTTCATAGTAAGTTGCACGACCTGCTGAATCGTATTCGTAGCTATACCAATTCTTATCTGAATTTTCATAGTAAACTTCACGACCTTCTGAATCATGGTCGTATCTATACCAATTCTTATCTGAATTTTCATAGTAAGTTACACGACCTTCTGAATCATGGTCGTATCTATACCAATACCCATTTGAATTTTCATAGTAAGTTACACGACCTTCTGAATTATGCTCGTATCTATACCAATACTCATTTGAATTTTCATAGTAAACTTCACGACCTTCTGAATCATATAATCTAAAACAACCCTTTTCAAAATCATGGTTAAAAAATTCCCCTAATGTTTTTCTTTTTACTACCATTTTATTTAGTTTTTGTTAATAATTCTCTGTTTTCTGCTTTTAACCGACTAACCTCGTCTTTCAAGGATTTAATCTTCTTGTCCTTGTAATCAATAAGGAGAAGCAATGTGTTTTTTCTATCTCTTGACTCCATTTTATTTATTGTTAACTATTTTTACTTTCTTACCTGCTAACTTTTCTACCTCTTCAATAGTCATTTCAACAACTTCTCTTGAAACACCCCCAGTAGTTCCGTATGAGTTTTTATAGTAAGTTTCATTTCCTTCTGAATCACGCTCGTATCTACGCCAAAACTTACTTGAATCTTCACAGTAAGTTACATTTCCTTCTGAATCATGGTCGTATCTATACCAATACTCATCTGAATCTTCACGGTAAACTACATGACCTCTTGAATCAGATAATCTAAAACAACCCTTTTCAAAATCATGGTTAAAAAATTCCCCTAATGTTTTTCCTTTTACTCCCATATTATTTAGTTTTAACTATTTTCACTCTTTTACCTGCTAACTTTTTATAAATCTCTAAAATTGGTTGCGGAATTGTTTTTATGGTAATATTGTCTAAATGGTCAAAAAGACTTTCAAATTCACTTCTATTTCCCCAACTAAAAAGATATAATATGATTGGTTTTTTTATGTTTTGTACTTTATCTAAAAAGATTTCCATTTCTGTCAATTCTTCTTTAAAATATATAGCTGTTACCTTTTTATCATTTTCAAATATTTGAAAGCACTTACTTAATTCTAATTCTTCTAAAGTGTTTTCAGCAATTGAAAGTAAATATCCAGCTTTGTGTGCTAATGAAGATTTATCTTCATCTGATGCTGATAAAATGTTATTTACTCCGACAAAATCAGTTTTGTAATATTTTAGGTTTTCTGGAATTGAATCATTTGAAGCATAACCATTAAAGGTGTTAATAATTCTTTGATAACAAACCTTTTCTGCAATATCCTCTTCATTACTTGTCATTAAAATAAATTGTCTTTTACCGTTGTCACTTTTATTCAATCTTAAAACAGCTTCTCCTGTTGTACCTGAACCAGCAAAAAAATCAAGTACTATTGAGTTTTTATTTGTATTAGATTTAATAATTCTTTGAATTAAATCAAGTGGTTTTTTTCCATTTTTAAATTCGATACCACCTTGAGCTTCTAAACCAGTTGTTTTAATGTCATACCAAATATCTCCTGGATGATATTTTAAATTGTCTTCAGCGAAAATAAATTGTACTCTCGGGCTTTTAGAACTTGGTGAGTAATCTCCTTTAACAAGATAAAGTAGTTTATCTCTTAATGAAATGACGCTGAAGTAAGTCTGTGAGGTATTTTTTCTTTTTTCATCTGCTAATCTTTTAACAGAAGAAGAAGCGGCTGTTCTTAATATTCTCCAAGAATTATCAAATAGCCATTTATTTAAATCTTTATCTTTTATTTTAAGCTCATTCACTTTACTATTTACTGAAACTTTTTTGATTGATTTTAGAATTTTATCAACCTTCACTAAATCCTTTTCAGTTACTTCATCTTGCGAACTGATAGTATCAATTAATTCCTTGTCTTCCTTTTTAAAATTCTCCCAAAATATATTGTATTCACTATCCCAGTCAGTTTTTTTGATTTTATCGAAATGTAAATTGTTGACGCCAGAAGGTTTAGCGTAAATAATGTATTCCTTATATTTTGGTATATTTTTTACTCTTGAAGTCGCACCCATTTTAAGTCCAGATGCTTCACTCATTTTGACAGCAATTATTTTCGTATTGCCATTACTATATTCATCTAAAAGCATTTTTAATTGAGCAACCTCATTATCATCAATTGACACAACTATGAAACCATCACTTTTTAAAAGTCTAAAAGCTAATTCTAACCTTTTACTCATAAAAGATAACCAATAACTATGTCTTAAAGGGTGTTCTTTTGGAACATCTGTTCCATCAGGATATTTATCTAAAACCCTTTTATCTTTATATCTAAATCCATCTGAACCTGTGTTGTATGGTGGGTCAATATAGATTAGGTCTATTTTATTTTTATGTGTATAGTTTAAGCAAGTTAGCGAGTGGTAATTATCTCCTTCAATTAATAGATGTGTTGGTTTTTCATCATCTGTTTTTATTGCTTTTTCTTTTACTTCAGTAAGAACAGGCATTTGGTTTTCGCTTTCTTCTTCAAAGCCTTCAGGAACATCTAACCAAGTAATACCATATTTTTGGGTTTTTATTCTGTTATTGGCAATCTCCAATTTCTTTTTTAATGCGTTTATTTCCGCAATCAGTTCTTTATCAGTTGCCATTAATTATTCTCTTTGTTAGATATTTTCACTCTTTTACCCGCTAACTTCTCAACCTCTTCCATAGTCATTTCAACAACTTCTCTTGAAACACCTCTAGTATTTCCGCAGGAATCTTCATAGTAAGTTTCATTTCCTTCTGAATCACGCTCGTATCTACTCCAAAACTTACTTGAATCTTCATAGTAATCTTCACGACCTTCTGAATCACGCTCGTATCTATACCAATTCTTATCTGAATCTTCCCAGTAAGTTACACGACCTTCTGAATCATACTCGGACCTATACCAATTCTTATCTGAATCTTCCCAGTAAGTTATATTTCCTTCTGAATCATATAATCTAAAACGACCCTTTTCAAAGTCATGGTTAAAGAACTCCCCTAATGTTTTTACTTTTACTCCTGAAATTTCTTTTATCACTCTTTCTAAATCTGTCATATCTATTGTTTTATTTTGAATTGATTATCTAACTCCGTAAATACCCTTGTTATTGCCCCACTATACATCATTGCATTTATAGGGTTTGAAACCCATAAAGATAGTACTTCTATAAATACCCTGTAATCTATCTCGTATCTAGATTTTGCATTATAGTAATAAAACATAATAGGAGCTATGTCTGCACTGCTGTCGTTTCTTATCTGTAAATACTGTTCTTTTGTCATTTGTTTTAGTTTGATACAAATATAATCTATTTAAACGTACCTGCCAAATAAATTAGTGTTTTATAAAACAATGTTTATAGTTTTTAAAAAGACTTGCATCTTAATGAAATTTTCACTAACTTCGCCAAACTACGCAAGAGTGGTAAGAGAGTAACTAAAAACTCTAATTTATCATTAACCGTTACACAATAAAGGATAGCTATATCTAAAAAAAATAACATATGTTGTGTATAAAAATAGTTTTTTAAGGTGTTGTTGTTGTGAACCGCAACTATATTTATAAAAAGTGTTCCGTAAAACAATTAATTAATGTTTAGTTAATTTAGTATATGGAAGAAAATAAAGAACAGAAGGTAGATGGCAGACGTAATAACGGAGGTCATTCTACGAAAGGAAGAGCAGGTAGACCGCCAAAGATAACCGAAAAGAAACTTAGAGCTATATCTCAATCAGCTATAAGAAAGGAGTTTGGTAGTGAGGAGAAGATGTGGAGAGAGATAGCAAAGAAAGCCAAAGGAGGTTCTTTTCCTCACTTACAGAAGCTGTTGGAATATAACTACGGGAAACCAAAAGAATATAAAGAGGTTGACGTAAAGCAATCTGTTAATATACCGATTGCACAGTTTTTAGAAGAAGATACTATTGATATAACACCTGAAACAGACTTGCTTAATGAGTAACGTAAAATTAAACCCAAAATATAAGCCATTATATAATAGCGACGCAAGGTATTTTGTTGTTACAGGAGGAAGGAATTCAGGAAAGTCTTTTGGCGTTACTGTATTTACACTTCACTTAACATATGGGGAAGGTCATAAGATACTCTATACTAGATACACTATGACTTCCGCCGAGAAGTCTATTATACCTGAATTCTTGGCAAAGATAGAGTTGCTTGGTGTTGAAGAGCATTTTGAAGTAACAAAGAAAGAGATTAAAAACAAGTTAACAGGTAGTTCAATAGTATTCTCAGGTATTCAAACTTCATCAGGAAATCAAACAGCAAACCTGAAATCCATAAACGGTATCACGACTTGGATTCTTGACGAAGCAGAGGAAATGACACAAGAAGAAGAGTTTGATACTATTGATTTATCTGTTCGTGTTAAAGGCAAGCACAATAGGGTTATAATGATTATGAACCCTACTACAAAAGAACACTTTATATATGGCAAGTTCTTTGAAGCTAGAGGTGTCGAGGGTGGTTTTAACGGACAGAGCGAAGATGTAAACTACATACATACCACTTACCTTGACAATATAGATAACATAGAGAAAGGTAGTTTAAGGAATATTCTAAGGATAAAAGAGAAAGAGCCCGAGAAGTACAAGCACGTTATCCTTGGTGGGTGGAGAGATAGAGCTGAGGGTGTTATATTTTCTGATTGGGAGGTAGGAGAGTTTAGGAGCGACGTAGATTCTATATTCGGTCAAGACTACGGATTCTCAAACGACCCTAGTACTCTTGTGGAAGTTTCTGTATGCAAGAAAACAAAACGTATCTGGTTAAAGGAACACTTGTATGAGAAAAACATGACTTCTCAGCAACTTGAACACGCAAACAGAAGATATGCAAAGGATAATCTTATAGTGTGTGATAACGCAGACCCTAGACTATGGCAGAGCCTTAGAGCAACAGGACTTAACATGACACCAACTCTAAAGTTCCCTGATAGTATTAGTAAAGGTATAGCTATAATGCAAGACTACCATGTTATTATTGACTCTAAGAGTATCAATCTTATAAAAGAGTTCAATAACTACGCTTGGAAAGTAAAGGTCGGAAAAGGCGGTAAATCAGTTCCTATTGACTTATGGAATCACGGTATAGATGCTGCTCGCTACGCTATTCAATACTTGTGCGGAAGAACCATTGAAAGAGGTAGGTATATTTTATCATAAAAAAACTTGCACCGTACATTGTAAATCACTATATTTGTAGTATAATTAAAAGAGAGGTGAAATTAAATCACGACCCCGATGTCTTTTGCAACAGAGTAAACTGCCCTCTCTTTTTTTAATAATAAGTTTGATGATATCGGTAGTGAAGCCGATATATAAATAAATCGGACACAGAGCCGATATTTAAAGTTCTTTGTTTGAGAATAAACAGTATATAAAAAAGGAAAATCAATAGCGAACTGTGTTGGTATACAGACAACGCTTGGGTGCGAAACAGCGAGAGCCTTATCCATTGTACAATCCTTTTATCAGAGGTGGTTTATTCGAGAAGTGGTAAGTATTAGAACTTGTAGCCTAATCAACTACGAGAAATAGTTGTAACGATGAAGTGTTACTCAAAGAATACCGCCCTATTGATACGGCAAAGAACTTTTTATAAAAAATTGCAAGGTGGTAGCAGTTGGTAGCTCGCTAGGCTCATAACCTAGAGGTCGCAGGTTCGAGTCCTGCCCTTGCCACTAGATTTGTTTTTAGTTTGTGTTTCTTAAAGGAGGTTGATGTAAAAATCAACCTCTTTTTTGTTTTATAAACATATGTTATTTGTAGTAACGTGTAAACAGAGTAATTTTACAGAACGTATTGTATAAGGTGCGTTTTAATGCAATTTATACGTTGTTAGCATTAGTACGAATTTAAAAGAATAAATATGATTGATATAAGATTAAGTGATAATTTAGAGTTAATGAATGAAATAGAGAGTAATACAGTAGATTTAATTTATTGTGATATACTTTACGGAACTGGTAGAAAGTTTAAAGACTACCAAGATTTAAGGCCTAAACGAGAAGTAATAGAAAAACATTACATACCAAGAATAAAAGAAATGCACCGTATTTTAAAAGACACAGGAAGCATTTATTTACAAATGGACACAAGAATTAATCATTGGATTAGATGTATTTTAGACGATATTTTTGGTTATGATAATTTTTTGAATGAAATTATATGGGATAAAGGATTTAGAGGTACAGAGCAAAAGACAACTTATCAAAAATCACACGACCATATTTTATACTATAAAAAGCATCACTTATTTTGGAATGATGTTTTTTGTGATTATGCTGATAAAAAAATGAGCCGATACAATAAAACCGATGATGAAGGTAAAAAATATGCTTTAATAAAAAGAAAACGTACAGATGACAGTATTTATTATGGAAAATGCTACCCAAAAAACAAAGGTAAAAAAGCTGATGACGTAATAAGAGATATAAAAACCTTTGCAAGTACAAGCAACGAAAGACTTGGATATGACACACAAAAACCAAAAGCACTAATTGAGCGAATAATAAAAGCAAGTAGTAACGAGGGTGATTTAGTTGCTGATTTTTATGGAGGTAGTTTTACAACTGCTGAAGTATGCAAAGACTTGAATAGAAATTTTATAGGCTGTGATATTTCTGAAAAGGCAGTATCTATCGGATTAGAACGAACTAAGTATTAATGCTAGCAAAGGTATAGACCACGTTTTAATGTGGTTTATATAAAGTTAGAACCATAAACATATGTTATTGGATGTATAATTAAAACACCCTTATATTTGCAGTATAACTTTAAAACATAAAACAATGAGCAAATTAAAAAGACACACGAAAGGTGATTTTCCTAAAGATTTTTGGAACTACGATAATGTACATCCTATAACAGGGTTTGACATAAAAGACAATCTCAACAACGACGAAGAGAAAGAGATTAGGAAGTATTTTAAAGCAGCAGTAAAAGAACCTAAAAACTAAATAAGATGGCAGACATAAGGATGTGCAGCGGAAAAAACTGTCCTTTAAAGGATAGATGTTATAGACATAACGCACCTGTAAATGAGTTCAGGCAATCCTATTTTGGAAAAGAGCCTTTTAGTAAAGAAGATGATAGCTGCGAGTACTTTTGGAGAGATAAAAAATGAAGTAGTAAAAACTGCGAGAATTATCGAGAATCTCGAAGAGTTAATAAATAGTATAAACCTTTAAATAAAGACCTAATAAGTATGTTTTTTATACATTGTTAGGCACTTTTAAAATTATGATACCATTCCAAACATTACTAGAAACTATGGAAAAGTTTAATAGTAAATTAAAAGAGACTGAAGATAAATGTGATGCACCTACAAAAGGTGGTGAAGAACATATGCATTGGTATAAAATGTACAAAGCCTACTTAAAGTTACAAAACACAGTAGAAATGGAATTACTCCCTTTTGTGGAATAATTTTTATTGTGCCTAACGGTTTGGCTATGATGCGTTTTAATGCATTATAGGTTTTGTTGTGTGTATGTTAAAATGCGGTAATGGTTGTAAGTTGGTTCGATTCTAACTACCGCAACGAGAGAGGTTCGAATCCTCAAACCCTTGTAGTCAGCAGGTGTCGAGTACTGCATTAGCCGAAACAGGTAGTTAGGTTGTAAATGGAGCATGGCTTTGCAAGGTGACGGCTCGGAAAGACGAGCATTTTTAGCATTAGTATGGATTTATAAATACAAAACTTAAATAAAATGGCGAAAATAAATTTAGATAAATACTACACTCCTTCTGATTTAGCAGAATATTGTGTAAAGAAAACAAAGGAAGTAATTGGAATTGATAACATAACAGAATGGCTTGAACCAAGTGCTGGTGAGGGTGTTTTTTTACCTTACTTAGGCGACAACTACCTTGCTTTTGATATTGAACCTGAAGCAGAAAATATTGAACAACAGAACTACCTTGAATTAGATTTGCCATATTTTAAAGGTAGATGTGTGATAGGAAACCCACCATACGGAAAAGGCAATTACACAAGTGTAAAGTTTTTTAAACAAGCAATAACGCAAGGCGATTATGTGTCATTTATACTGCCTATAAGCCAATTAAATAATAATATGTATATGTATGAATTTGATATGGTACATAGTGAAGATTTAGGTAAAAGAGAATATAGTAACAGAAAAGTTCATTGTGTTTTAAATATCTATAAACGGAATGAAAAAGGATATAATAAAAAACCTAATTACGATTTAAAAGATGTTGAATTGAGAGGTGTGGCAACAGGTAAAAGCAGAAATGATAAAGTACCTAACAATTATGATTTTAGTGTTTGTGGATTTGGTAGTAGTGTAGGAAAGGTTGCTGATAATGAAGGGCAGTATTGCCAACAAATTTATGTAACTATAAAAAATAACCAATATAGAAACGAAATAACTAAAATTATTCAGCAAACTAATTGGAAGGAACTTTACGGAATGACTGCGACACCAAAACTAAAACATTGGATGATAAATAAAAGGCTAAAAAGTTTAATTGAAGAACTAACGTAGTATTAATTCTAAAAAAGGTATAGACTACGTTTTAATGTTGTCTATACAAAGTTAGAACCCTAAACAAATGTTATTGTAAATAAGCCTAAAACCTAATTATCTTTGTAGTATAAATAAAAACAAAAAAATGAAACTAATAGAATACGAATTAACAACAGACTACGAACAACAATTGGAGGTTCTTTACAATAAGCAAATGTACAGGGTCAATGTTAAGATTGAAAAAGAGTTGTTTTATCCGTTCAATTACGAATTAGCGGATTTTGAACTAGAAGCAGTATACGACATGGAAGGGGGCAACGAAGGCGGAGAAGCTGAAACCCCAAAGGGAGAACTAGATAAAAACCTCGAAGCTATTTACGAGTGGTTGAGTGAGAAAGTAAAAGAATTAACTTAAACAAATAAAGATGAGCGAAGAACAAATAAAAAGAACGGTAAGAACACTGATTTTAAACAATTGTCTAATTGATCTTGATAACAGAGGGCAAGTTCAATACTCTTTAAACGAAGAACAGTTTGAGTATCTTGTGGAGGGTTTAGTTGAGTTTATTAAAGCAACTAAGATTTAAGAAAATGGAAGAAATAACACTAAAAGAAATATACGACAGGCACGGTAAAGAACTAGGAGATTTAGCCGTTAAAAGAGCTAATGAGTACGCAGAGAAAGGATTGCTGGAAGAATTGGAGGAAGATTTCCTTAAGGAATACAAGGAGAAAGGATTGCTATGCGGGATTTCATGGGCTTTTGATTGGAGGAGAACAGATGAAGCCTGGGGTTTTTGGAGTGACGTTTGCGACAGAAAGAGTATCGAGGAATTAAAGAAAGAGCACCCTAAAGTATTTAAAGGCATGGTTGAAGAGGGGGATTCTGTTGTTAATAGCGTCGTAGAGCAGTTTAATAGCCGTTCTAAGACAGGTATAGATAAATATGGTGTTACGCTAGATAGAAATGATTTAAAGCCTTTAGAATGGCTGCAACACCTTCAAGAAGAACTTATGGATGCTACATTGTATATTGAAAAGTTAAAGAAAGAACTTGAAGCAATTCAATAGGTGTACTATGCAATTCAATAGGAGGGTGATGATTAAGTTCGTTGCCCTTTTTTGGTTACTATGCAATTCAATAGCCTTACTATGCAATTCAATAGGCTGTTTTGAGTTTTTGTGAATAGTGTTAACAAGTGTTAATTAACAGATGTTTATAAAATAAACTGTAAAATATATTTTTTTATTAGAAAAGATTTTTGTATATGCGTGTGTTCTTTTTACTGTTCCAGAGGTGTTGAAAAAAATAAAAAGTTTTTGCGTTTTAGTTTGTGTATTAAAAAAAAGGTGTATATTTGTACCAACGAAATGAAATATTAATTTAAAACACCACAAAAAATGGATTTTACAATATTATACAGAAACGGTTTAGATAAGGTACTTGAATTTGAATCATTTGAGGACATGTACAAAGAGATTAGAAACTCACTAAAAGTCGCCTATAAAATCAACAAGAAACCTGCAAAAATAATAGTCAACAATAAGTACGTTTTTCAAACTTTAGAGGGCGGACTTTTTCAGTATTCAAAACTTATAAAACTATAAAACCATGAAAATTACAATAACAAAAACAGTAAAAATAACATCAGAAGTTAAATTGGAAAACTTAAAGGTAGTTAAAACAAAATCAAGAGATGTCGAATCTACAAATTTAGAAATCTACTACAATGACCAGGAAATTGGCTATGGACACATGAACAACGTCTTAACAGGCTATTCTTGTGACGATTACCACGTAACAAACTTAGCTCATGTGACTATAAATAAAGGTCTATTAATTAAGGAAGATGAATGTGATTTAATAGACTACTTAGTAGATGGAATTGAAAACAGGACTATACACATTAACTAAAAACTTTTAAAACATTATGACAACTGAAAGCAAATTTTACCCAAAGAAAGAAACTTCAAAATTCAGAGTTAACCGTATAGACGGACTTATTGAGCCAACGGATTACTTCGATAGTATGGAAGAAGTCAACGAGCATATAGCTGACGAAATGGCTTTTGATATCGATACAGACGAAGATTCATTTTCAATAGAAGAAATTTAAAAACCATGAAAACAACAATCGAAAAAGCAATTTTAGTAACGCTATTTTTAGCGTTTACATTAACATTATTAATACTAACAAATTAAAAATACAACATTATGGAAGCTCCAGAAATAAAAGAGATTATAAATTTAGCAAATAAGCTAGAAATAGACAAAAGAGAATTGTTTGACTTTGTAGATTCAGATGATGAAAACTTTGAAATAGGCGGGTACAGGTTTATTACGCACGAGGAAGCGTTAAAAGACTGTGTAAAGATGTACCAATGCGACGAATTTATTTCAAGACGTTTTAACGCTGGTTTTATAGAGGACTACATTACACTAGATTACGATGATATAAAAACCTTGCAAGAAGGCGAGCAATTTTCTATCATAGGCAAGTTGATCTTAAATAGTGGCAATCTTGAGGAAATGCTTGAGAAATACATACGACTTAATGGATACGGTCACACACTTTATTCTTATGACGGTCATAGCGATGAAATTACACTAAACAATATTGATTATATTTATTTTAAAAGCTAAAGACATTAACATTATTAATACTAAAAATTAAAAGCAAGATTATGAAAACAGTATTTAGCAATTCAGATTTAGTGCACACATTTAACCAACAAAATCAATACGAAGGCAGAACTTCTACGGGAGATATGCATTTTTACGGGAGGGAATTATACTCGTATGGCAGTCACTACTTACTTTGTGAATTTATCGACAACAATACAGTAATGATAAACGACATAGGTTATGGCAACTCAACGACAAAACACATATATCATGTAGCACGTGCAACGGAAAATAGAAAGCAATTTTTTGTAAGGCAATCTGATATAAAAATTGTCAACGTGGCAATAAAACAACTTATAAATAAATTGCCACGAGCAACAAAGAAGAAGGACTTTTATAAAGTTCAAATAGTTGAATTATACAAAAAATATATAGAGTGGTTAACATATAGTAAAACATTGACAAGCGCAAAGAAAGCAAAAGAACACAGGGAAACTGTAAAATTATACGCAAAGTTTGAATACTTACAAAAAACATATAAAATATAAAAACATGAAAACAACAAGTAAACTTATATACAACACTTCAAAAATAGTAAAAAACAAAAAAATAGAGGTCACTATACGATTAGATGAAGACTCTAAAAACGGCTATGAATATTTCAGTTCTACATGTTCAGGATATTACAAACATAGGGGGGTGTGGCGTGAAGATTTTTGCGGATGTGCACACGATGAAATATTAAAATTTTTCCCTGAATTTAAGATTTTTACAGATGTACATTTATGGAGTTTTGGGGGTTATGACGTGCATGCTGTTGCTAACGGTTTTTATTTCGTAAAAAACGGTTTTGATAAATGCAGCCTTGAAAACAGTAATTTTCCTGAATACTTTTGTGATTATTTCAACTGCAATTTAACGCAATTTAACACCTTAAAAAACTCAGAAGATATCTTTGAGTTCTCGGTATTACTAATTGAGCTGGGTATCGTTGAAGGTTGGAAGTCTAAAGTAAAAAAAGCTATAAGTAATCTGGAAAAATTAACAGGTAAAAAATTCAAGTCAAACTATGAGATAGATAAAAATGAAATAAAGATAGACCCCGATAAACTAAAGAGGTTTAGAACTCTTAAAGAACAAGGCTATTATAGCGAGGAATCGAAAAAGAGAAGAGTAAAAGAAAGGCTTTTAAACCTTAATAAGGCTATGGTTAGCAAGGTTCGTGCCGACTATAACAACTCTATTTTAAAGCATGCTAAGGCACTTGACATAAAACTAGAACTCATAAAACAAGGGTTTGAAATTTCGCCGAGAACAGGAAATATAAAAGGCGCAATTTATCATAGTCACTCAAATGAATTAAATTTCAATTGGTCGACTGAAAAAATAGAAGAATCTGTTATTCTAGGCCTTGCAAATAGTTTAGACCCTGTTAGATTTGAAGGGTTAAAAATATCAAATGACAAAAAACACTTGTTAACCGTGTAAAAAATAAAAACCATGAAAACAAAAAAAGTAACACATCTGGACACAGGGCTAACAACCGTCATAAGAAACGGTAAAATCGAAGTCTACAATACAAATGACTACCTCAACAATCAAAAGGAATTGCCACAAGAGTACAAAGATATAACAAACTCGCTTTGTGTAGTACTTGTAATTATTAG
>Ga0206125_10003795_pt1 | contig 14022 bp, 10 predicted proteins | sample Helgoland_Spring_4_FD_148598 | JGI IMG/M metagenome (GOLD analysis project Ga0206125, IMG submission 148598) | Pelagic subsurface seawater microbial communities from Kabeltonne, Helgoland, North Sea - Helgoland_Spring_Bloom_20160331_1 | ecosystem: Environmental > Aquatic > Marine > Epipelagic ... | reverse complement strand
GTTTTCCAGCCCGGTGGTAGTGTGTTTCCTTTCGGTCTCTGTTCTGCGCGAAAGGGTAGAGCCTTGGCGCTGGGGCGTGATTTTCTTGGGATTTATCGGCGTATTGATTGTCGTGCGTCCCTTTGGGACGGCCTTTCACCCGGCTATGCTGATGATTATGTATAATGCGGTCGCGCTGGCGCTTTATTCGATCATGACGCGCCGATTGTCCGGCATTGTGGCTGTGGAGACCATGCAGTTCTACATGGGATTAATCGGCACGGCGCTAATGGCGCCCTTTGCGATATGGGCATGGGTTCAGCCTGACACCATTTGGGGCATGGTTGTGCTGGTCAGCCTTGGCGTGCTGGGTTGGGGTGGTCACCAGCTTCTGACCAATGCGCACCGTTTTGGAACGGCCAATCAACTGATGCCATTTACCTATTCCTTTTTGGTTTTTGTCGCGATTTGGGGCTATCTTTTGTTTGGCACAGTGCCTGATGCGGGTACGATTTTGGGCGCGATCGTGATCATGAGCGCTGGATTGATCATTTGGCACAAGGAGCAAAAATGAAGCGTATTGCCTGCATTGGTGAAGCCATGATCGAATTGTCGATGGACGGGGATCAAGCGCATCTGGCTGTGGCCGGCGACACGCTGAATACAGCAATTTATCTCAAGCGCAGCTGGCCGGACGCAGCGCTCGATTATGTGACCTGTCTCGGGCAGGATATGTTGTCAAAGCGCATTGTGGAATTTATTGCGGCCAATGATCTGGGTCATGCCAATATTCAGCGCATCGCGCATAAATCACCGGGGCTGTATGCCATCAACACCGCGCCAGATGGGGAGCGCAGTTTCACCTATTGGCGGGGTGACTCTGCCGCCCGTCAGATGTTTTCAGATGCAGATTTTAGAGTCTTGGAGCAATTTGACGGCTTGTATTTATCTGGCATCACGTTGGCAATTTTACCGCAAAACATTCGGCTGGCTCTTCTGGAGTGGCTGCATGCCGCGCCGGTTCAAGTGATTTTTGACAGCAATTATAGGCCGCATCTTTGGGAAGATCGCGCCACGGCTCAGAAAATTATAGCTGCGTTTTGGCAACGGGCTAATATCGCTTTGCCCTCGATTGATGACGAAATGGATGTGTTTGGTGAGACAGAAGCACAGGTTGCGCAGCGGTTTTTTACGCAAGCCAGATCTGGGGCGCTGAAACGCGGTGCGCGCGGGCCTTTATCCCTTGGGGAGCCGGTTGACGCACAGTACGAACCGGTGAAAGAAGTTTTGGACACGACCGCCGCGGGTGACAGCTTTAACGGCGGATATTTGGGGGCGCTTTTGTCGGGCAAGGGCCAAGCTGCCGCGCTGCAGGCGGGGCATGCGATGGCGGCGCGGGTGGTGCAGTTTCGCGGTGCAATTATTCCAAAATGAGCTGCGTTAAGTCTTCTGCGCCAATCAACTTCAACAACATGCGCTCCGGCTGCGCTGAGTTTGCAGCTTTCGCGATATCTGTTGCTAAAGGATCATCCAGCGGCTCACCTTCCGCAGTTCGGGTGATGCAATAGGACATCCAAGCGCGCACCGCCGCGATCAAAACGGGTGCAGCGCGCGCGCGGAGGGTCTCCAATATTCGGTAGGGAAGTTTTTGACTGCCATCCACTGCGATTTGATTCAAGCGATGGGCCAGTTCAGTGTTGTCAAACCGACGGAGAAGCGCTTGTGCATAGGCCGGTACTTGGTCTTGAATGTCTTGGGGCAAGGTGGCGCCGGCTTCCATCATCAGCGACAGGGCTTGGCCGCGTAAGTCGGGGTCTGAAATAGCTTCATGAACATACTGATACCCCTGGGCGAGACCGGCATAGGCGAGGAATGAATGCGCCCCATTCAGCATACGCAGTTTGCGCAGCTCATGGGGCCGCACGTCTTGGACAAACTGAACGTCGGGCCAATCGGGGCGTGGTCCGGCAAAATTGTCTTCAATTACCCATTCTCGGAACGCCTCTGTGGGTACGGCCATTGGATCTTTGCAATCTTGACGGATACGATCTGTTGTTGCCGGCGTAATCCGGTCAACCATGGCGTTGGGAAAACGTGCCAGGCGCCAATCAATATTCAATCGCGCCGCTTGCGCAAATTGCTGAACGGCTTGGCGCAAGGCGTCGCCATTGCCTACGCGATTGTCACAGCTCAAGATCGTAACCGGTCGATGTCGTCGGGCAAGGCCATGGGCGATGAAGCCGATGAGGCTGCGCAGGGGCAGGCCGGCGAGCTCGGTGGCAATCACGGGGTCTTGCAAATCAAGCTGGCCATTTTGATCTAGATGGTAGCCCTTTTCTGTGACTGTTGCCGAGATGATATCAGCATTTTCCATGGCCTCAAAAATAGGCTGTTGGCCCTCTGAGGCCAAAAGAATGGTTTTAAGATCTGTGATCTGTTTGATCCCAGTGCCTTGAACGTTGAGTGCATAAGCATAGCCTTGTGCCGCCAGACCGTCGCGTGTGGCGCTGGAGCGCAGGTTCACACCGATAACCTGCCATCTGCCGCCCGCATCGGCCGTGTAATCCAATAGATGGGCGCGGGCAAAATTACCAAGGCCGAAGTGTACAATCTGCCCCATTTATATCTCGATCCGATAGGCTTGCCGTGCCAGATCAACCGCTAGAAGGGGCGCAAGATCTTCGGCCTCTGTAAGGCCAAAAGCACCACGTTCGATTTGATGGCTTAAATGAATAGCAACGCCGCGCCGCCAAAGATCATGACGGGCTGGTATGGAGAGGAAAGCGCGCGTGTCATCGTTGAACCCGGAAAGGTTGAAGTAGCCAGCGGTCTCAACCACTTGATCAAAATAGCGTGCAATCCCATTTGCGCTGTCATGAAACCACCAGGGTGGTCCAATTCGCAGACAGGGCCAATGGCCCGCCATCGGCGCCAAAGCGCGCGCATAGGTTGTTTCATCGAGCGTAAAAAGAATGAGGCGCAACGCCGCGGAATTCCCGACGCGGTTGAGCAATGTATCCAAACCACGCACCCAATCGTTGGTGATGGGGATATCGGCGCCCATGTCGCGGCCGAAACGGTCTAAAACCGTGCGATTGGTATTGCGGCAACTGCCAGCGTGGAGCTGCATAACCAGCCCATCGTCGATAGACATTTGTGCCATTTCAATCAGCATATGCCCATAGAAGCGCCGGGCCTCCTCTTGGGTCGCTTTGCCCTGCGAGACCCTGCGGTAGAGCTGGTCCGGGTCGGAGAGCCATTCGGTGTGCAAGATATCAATGGCATGGTCAGTGGCGGTGGCACCGCATGCTTTGAACTCCGCACGGCGCATACGCAAAGCGGATAGGTAGCTGTCAAAGTCGCCAAGGCTGTGATCGGTGATCTTTGCCAGTTGTGCAAGGTTGTCTACGAAATCTGGATCGAGTGGATCGAGAACCCCATCGGGGCGGAAGGTTGGAATTACACGCCCGCTCCAGCCGCTGGCGCGCAGGCTCTTGTGGTGGGCCAGATCATCCAAGGCTGAATCGGTGGTGGCGAGGGTCTCAATATTAAAACTCTCATACAGCGCGCGGGGCAAAAAGGCCGGTTGCTGCAAACGCTCCGAGATGGTGTCGTAGATCACATCCGCGGTCTGTGTGTTGAGAGGCTGTGAAATCTGCAATGTCTCGCGCAGCACATAGTTCATCCATAACCGGGTTGGTGTGCCGAGAAACAAGTGCCAATGCGCGGCGAAAAGGCGAAAGACCTCTCTTGGATCTGCTTGAGCGCCCGGCGCGCCAATCCCGAGATCTGCCAAAGGGATACCTTGGGCATAAAGCATACGAAACACATAGTGATCTGGCGTGACCAAAAGCGCCGCGGGATTGGCGAAAGGTTGATTGTGTGCAAACCAGCTGGGATCGCAATGCCCATGGGGAGATACAATCGGCAGATCTTTCATGCTGAGATACAGTCGCTCAGCTGTTGTGCCTAGATTAGCTGTCATTTCCATCCCCCGTGTGGCGATATTTGCCTTTGGACTTTATATTGCAGCTTGCATCTTTGCAGCGCAATGGGTCAAAATTAAACTAAGATAGGGGGGGCGATGAATATTGCATTGATAGGTTTGGGGATGGTCGCCGCCACGCATGTTCACGCGGTTAAAAATGCCCCAAAGCTGCATTTGAGTGGTGTTTTGGGCCGCGATTCAGCCAAAACTGCCGATTTTGCGGCACGCCACGCGACCCGCGCCTTTGGTTCGGTGCATGAGATAGCGCAAGATCCGACGATTGATTTTGTTATCTTGGCCACGCCCCCCAATGCCCGGCGCGATATTGTGCACGTGCTTGCGGCCGCGGGCAAACCGATCTTGATGGAGAAACCGATTGAGCGGGAGTTTCAAGCTGCCTGCGATCTTGTGCGCATCTGCGCGCAGGCGGGCGTTCCACTCGGGATTATGTTGCAGCACCGCGCCAGAGAGGCCAGCCAAGCCCTGAAGACGGCCCTAATAGCTGGGGATTTGGGCGAGATTTGCACGGTGGATTTGCGCGTGCCGTGGTGGCGGGCGCAAAGCTATTACGATGCACCAGGCCGCGGCACCTATGGGCGCGATGGCGGCGGTGTGATGATCTCGCAGGCGATCCATACGCTTGACTTGGCTATTTGGTTGCTAGGGCCAATCTGCGCAGTGCAGGCTATGATGCGACAAACTGCACTTCACCAGCTAGAGGCCGAGGATTGGGCCGGCGCGCTGTTTGAGATGCAATGCGGTGCTTTTGGCACGCTTCTGGCGACGACGGCTGCCTATCCGGGCGGGGCGGAAACGATTGCTTTGCAGGGAACAAAGGCCGCGGCGCATCTTGGCTCTGGTGTGCTTGAGATATCTTACCTCGATGGCGGCATAACGCGGGTTGGAGAAGAGGCGGGCACCGGCGGCGGTGCGGATCCGATGGCCTTTACCCATGAATGGCACCAAACTGTGATTGAGGACTTTGCCAAGTCTTTGAGCACTGGCGACCAACCGCTGGCCTCAGGTGAAACTGCGCTTGAGGCTCAAGCGGTTATTGATGCGATGCAACGGTCCAGTGAGAACGGCCAGAAACAACAGGTGCAGAGATGGTATTAAAATCTGTGGCTCTTGGGCTGAATCATCGGCACATCTATGGCATGGTAGAGAACATGGCCAAGGCTGGGGTGATCTGCCAAGGATATTGGACTGAAGGTCATCCGGAAACCCTGCCTGAGTTTCGCAAGCGCTTTCCGCATTTGCCGCGTTTTGACAGCCTGCAAGCTGCGTTGGACTGCGGCGCAGATTTGGCGTTGGTTTCCGCCATCCCATCCGAACGCGCGCATCTGGCGATCAGGGCGATGCAGCAGGGTATGGATGTGATGAGCGACAAGCCCGGGTGCACATCGCCTGCGCAATTGGAGCAGATCAAAGCCTGCGTCGCGCAGACTGGACGGATTTGGTCGGTGAATTTCTCTGAGCGGTTTGAGACCGCCGCCAGCACGCTTGCTTCACAACTCGTGGCCGATGGGGCGATTGGAAAGGTAGTGCAGACCGTGGGGCTGGGCCCGCATCGTCTCAACCGCGCCACACGTCCCGATTGGTTTTTTCGCAAGGACTGTTTTGGCGGCATTTTGACCGATATCGCCTCGCATCAGATTGACCAATTTTTGCATTATACCGGTTCAGATACCGCCGAAGTGACCCATGCGTTCACCGCCAATTACGCAAACCTCAGTGATCCAGAGCTACAAGATTTTGGGGAGATTAATCTGCGCAGTGACAGGGGCACGGGCTATATTCGTGTGGATTGGTTCACGCCAGATGCTTTGCCTAATTGGGGTGATGGTCGGCTCACAGTTTTAGGCACGCAGGGCTATATTGAGCTGCGCAAATATGTTGATGTCGGAGGGCAAAAAGGCACGGATCATGTGATCTTGGTTAATGGCGATCGGTGCGAAAAAATAGACGCCTCTGATGCGGGCCTACCATATTTTGCGCGTTTGGCTCATGATATTAAGCACCGCAGTGAGACGGCGATGGGTCAAGACCATTGTTTTAAGGTCATGGAATTGGCGCTGCGCGCGCAACAGATGGCGGATGAAGTATGATTCATGTGGCTATCTTAGGAGCCGGCATTGGTCGTGAACATTTGGCAGGCTTTCGGGCTCTTAAAGACAGGTTCACGGTTAGGGCTATTGTGGATCAAGACCTAGAGCGGATTGAGGGCATTCGGCAAGAAGGCGACAATTTCAGCGCATTGAGTGATATTGATGAGGCTTTGGCGGATCCACAGGTGCACGTCATCGACATTTGCTTGCCCCCACATTTGCATGCGACGGTGACGCAACGCGCGTTGGCGGCAGGCAAGCATGTCATTTGCGAAAAACCGTTGGCCACGTCTTTGGCAGATGTGGATGAAATCCGCCGCGCTGCGCTGACTGCAGGTCGAAAAGTTTATCCTGTTTTCCAATATCGCTGGGGCCCTTCTCTGGCGCAGTTACGCCACCTTATGGCCTGCGGTCTGACCGGGCAGCTACAGGTGGCCGCGCTAGAGACCCATTGGTCGCGCGGGGGGGATTATTATGCGGTGCCTTGGCGTGGCACTTGGGCAGGTGAGCGCGGTGGGGCGGTTTTGGGGCATGCCATTCACAATCACGATCTTTTGACCCATATCGCTGGTGACATTGCCGGACTTTCGGCTCTAACCACCACGCGGATCAATGAGATCGAGACTGAAGATTGCGCCAGCATCAGTTTTGCCATGACCTCAGGTGCCTTGGCCACGAGCAGCATCACGCTTGGCGCGGCTGGAGATGAAACCCGGTTGCGGTTTGTCTTTGAACATCTTACAGCCACCTCCGGCACTGCCCCCTATGCGCCCGGCGCGCAACCCTGGAGCTTTGAGGCCCGCGCGCCACAGGCACAGGAGCAGCTGGATGCGGCGTTGCGCAAAACACCGATTGAACCGACTGGCTTCGAGGGTTTTTTTACACATATTGCACTGGATTTGGCGGGCCGTGAAAATCAGGCGGTGACCTTGGAAGACGGGGCGCGCTCTGTTGCACTGGTCACGGCCATCTACCACGGTGCCCGCACCGGTCTTCAGGTGGCATTGCCACTAGATTCCAGTCACGAGCTTTACACAGGATGGTTGCCATGAAGCAATGTTGGCGATGGTTTGGTCCTGCGGATCAAATAGCTTTGGGCGATCTGCATCAAGTGGGGGTGGAGGGGATTGTCACCGCCTTGCATGAGCTGCCGCCCGGGACGCGCTGGAGTGCAGCTCAAATTTCTGAACGCCAGGCGGTTTTGCGGGCTGCGGGCTATGAATGGGATGTCGTGGAGAGCTTGCCGGTCTCTGAAGCCATTAAAACTCAAGGATCACAGATGCGGGTGCATATCACCGCCTATAAGGCCAGCCTTGAAGCTCTCGCGGCCGCAAATATCACAACCATTTGTTACAATTTCATGCCCATTCTAGATTGGACCCGGACAAATCTGCGGGCTGTGCAACCTCATGGCGGCGCTGCGATGCGATTTGATTTGATTGATTTTTCCGCCTTCGACTTGCATCTGCTACAGCGTGCAGATGGAGCTGAAAGCTATAGTGAGACCCAGCAAGCTGCGGCCGCGGAACGCTTCAACGCCCTTTCTGATAATGGAAAAAAACAGTTGCAGCGAAATATCATCGCCGGTCTGCCGGGTGCGAATGACAGTTGGGGTTTGGAGGATGTGCGGGCGTTATTGCAAAGCTACAAGGGCCTTACACGGCAGCAGCTTAGATCTCATTTGATTGATTTTTTGTCCGAAGTGGCGCCCCACGCCGAGACGTTGGGTCTGCGCCTGTGCTGTCACCCTGATGACCCGCCGTTTTCACTTTTGGGCCTGCCGCGGGTTATGTCCTCTTCAGCCGATTACAGCTCGGTGTTGAACGCGGTGGATCTGCACGCCAATGGCGCCACGCTGTGTACCGGATCCCTGGGCGTCGCGGAAGATTTTGATGGGCCGGCTTTTGTCGAAACGCATGGGCCCCGCATCCATTTCGCGCATTTGCGCAATACCAAACGCATCGCCGGATCGGATGCGGCGCGGCCTGATTTTTTTGAGGCGCCCCATCTCGAGGGTGACACAGATATGGTTGGTACAGTACGGGCCTTGATTGCCGAACAAAACCGGCGCCGGACCGAGGGGCGTGTGGACTGGCAAATTCCAATGCGACCGGATCATGGGCAAGAGTTGCTCAGTGATCTTGGGGGGCATAGTACGCCTGGCTACCCGCTAATTGGGCGCATGCGTGGCTTGGCCGAGCTGCGCGGAGTTATGGCCAGTTTCGACGCCCATGCATCGGAGTTGTGATATGCAAAAGCATCAAGAATGGAGAGTTCTCCAGGAGACACACTCATGAACCCGGCGCAATGGCTGGTCCGTACTGCTGCGCTGGCGCCACAAGCGCCAGCCTTATTCAAAGGCTCGAGGCTCGAGGCTGATTATGCCGAGTTCTTGTATCGGGCGGCTGCTTTAGCTGCTGGGTTGCGGGCGCAATACGGGATCCGCAAGGGCGACCGGGTTGCGGTGTTCATGAGCAATTGCACTGAGTATCTCGAAGCGCTTTACGCGATTTGGTTTATTGGTGCAGTGGCTGTGCCGATCAATGCTAAATTACACGCCAAGGAGGCCGCTTGGATCATTGCAGATGCCCAGGCTGAGCTGGCCTTTGTGAGCAGAACGACAGAATCGAGATTGCAAGATGTCGCGCCCGCCTGCTTGAAAAACCTGTTGGATGTTCAGGGTGCCGGATTTGCCCAGCTGCGGCAGAAAAATCCACTGTCCGCGCCAGAGGGGATTGGCGCTGATGAGCTGCTCTGGCTGTTTTACACCTCGGGCACAACAGGACGGCCCAAGGGGGTGATGATTACCGCGGGCAATATTACTGCGATGTCACTGGCATATTTTAGTGATGTCGATGAGGTCCAGGCACAGGATGCCATCCTATATGCCGCGCCTATGTCGCATGGGGCAGGGATTTATAATTTCATGCATGTGATCAAAGGCGCGCGGCATGTGGTGCCCGAAAGCGGTGGCTTTGACGCCGAAGAAATTTTGCAATTGGCCCCTCGTATTGGGCACATTTCAATGTTTGCTGCCCCCACAATGGTCAAGCGTTTGGTGGCGCTGGCTCGTGCATCTGGTAGCTTGGGCGAGGGGATTAAGACCATCACCTATGCCGGTGGTCCTATGTATGTGGCAGATATTATTGAGGCGGTCGACGTCTTGGGCGATAAATTTGTGCAAGTGTATGGCCAAGGGGAGTGCCCGATGGGCATCACGGCCCTGCGGCGAGAATTTGTCAGTGACCGAAGCCATGACAATTGGAAGGCGCGATTGGGCTCGGTGGGCGTCGCGCAGAGCCCGGTTTTGGTGCGGATCGCTGATGCGGCGGGCACAACACTGCCGATTGGGGAAATTGGAGAAATTTTGGTGTGTGGCAGCACCGTGATGCGTGGGTATTGGCAAAACTCGCAGGCGACTGTCAAGACAATCCGGGACGGATGGCTGTGGACTGGCGACATGGGGGCCATGGATGCAGATGGATTTGTCACCCTACATGACCGTTCGAAAGATATGATCATCTCTGGCGGCTCGAATATTTATCCGCGTGAGGTCGAGGAGGTGCTGCTGGAGCATGAATCTGTGGAAGAGGTGGCCGTAGTTGGAAGCCAAGAGGCGGATTGGGGCGAGGTGGTCGTGGCCTTTGTTGTGCCGGTTGCCGGGCAAGCGGTGAAACCCGAAGCGCTTGATGCGCATTGCATTGCAAATATTGCAAGGTTCAAGCGGCCCAAGGCCTACCGGTTTGTGACAGAGTTGCCAAAGAACAATTACGGAAAGATCTTGAAAACGAAACTTCGGACTATGTTGGAAAATGGAGACGGTGATGAATAATGATCTTAAAGGACGGGTTGTGCTGGTCACTGGCTCTGTTCAGGGCATAGGGTTGGCCATTGCGACCGCTTTGGCCCAGCAAGGTGCGCGGATTGCGCTCCATGGGCTGGCAGATGCGGATCAAATCGCCGAGGCCACTCGGATCATTCTTGCAGCTGGCGCTGACGACGTGCGCTTTTTTGAAGGCGATATGCGCAATCCAGACGCCATTGAAGCCTTGATATCCTCTGTAGAGGACTGGGGGCCCTTGGATATATTGGTCAATAACGCGGGCATTCAGCGTACTGTAAGCCTCGAAGAATTGACCCGCGAGACCTGGGATGCGATTATTGCGGTCAATCTTTCAGGCGCACTGCATGCGATGCGGCACGCTTTGCCGCATATGGCGCGGCGTGGCTATGGCCGGGTGATAAATATTGCATCCGTACATGGTTTGGTAGCCTCAAAAGAAAAAGCGCCCTATGTGGCTGCGAAATTTGGCTTGGTTGGCCTGTCGAAAGTGGCCGCTTTGGAATATGCAGCTGTGGGCAGTGCTGAGACGGGTGGGGTGACGGTGAATTGCATCTGTCCCGGCTGGACCGATACGCCGTTGATTGAACCGCAAATCATGGCGAGGGCAGAGAAATATGGCGGCGACTGGACTGCAGGCAAGGCGGATTTGGTAGCTGAAAAGCAGCCGTCCTCGCGGACTGCTGATCCCTCAGAGATTGGTGCGTTGGCAGTTTGGCTCTGCGCACCGATCGCCCATAACGTAACCGGTACAAGCATTCCCATCGATGGTGGATGGACTGCGCAATGACAGATGTCTGTTTTGCCGAACGATTCGAAAGTTTTGCTTGACCCTCTAGTTAGGGGAGGGTTTATCAGGGCGGCAGTAAGGGGAGAACTATGCGCGCGCCTGATACTTTTGTGATGTCCGTGAATAACATAAGCTGCGCGTCCTGCGCGGGGCGGGTGCATAAGGCTTTGCGGCAAGTGCCTGGCGTCTTGGCTGTAGATGTAAACCTTGCCACCGAGACGGCGCAGGTTACCTTCGCGCCGGATCAGGCCAGTCGCGTAGATTTTCTCGCGGCCTCCACTGCGGCGGGCTATGCGGCGCAAGAGCATTCCGAAGACAACCGAGAGCAGGTGCAGGCGGGCAAAGAGCAGCGCGCAAAAACTTATGGTCGGAGCAGCCGGCTTGCTGCGGTTCTCGCCGCACCGGTCATTTTACTTGGTATGGGCGGGCACATTCTTCCGGGTTTTGAGGCGCTGATAACGGCTGTGATCGGTCAAAAGGTCAATTGGATCATTCAATGCATCTTTGCGACTGCTGTGCTCTTTGGGCCAGGGCTGGATTTTTATCGCCGCGGATTTCCAGCGCTTTGGCGTGGCGCGCCTGATATGAACTCCCTCGTGGCACTCGGTACAGGAGCGGCCTATGCGTTTTCTCTCATCGCTACGTTTCTGCCTCAGGTCTTGCCTCAAGGGGGTTCGGGCGTGTATTACGAACCTGCGAGCGTGATTGTGGTCTTGATCCTCTTTGGTCGCGATCTCGAGAACCGCGCCAAAGGGCGCACGGGAAAGGCAATTCAAAATCTTTTGGGCCTGCGCGTGAAGACCGCGAAGGTGCGGCGGGCCGAGGCGTTTGTTGAATGTCCCATCGAAGAAATTTTGGTCGGTGATTTCTTGAGCCTGCGCCCCGGAGAGCGCGTGGCAGTGGATGGCGTGGTGCATGAGGGCTCAAGCTATTTAGATGAAAGCATGATTACCGGCGAGCCGCGACCGGTGGAAAAATCCTTGGGAGCCGCGCTGACTGCTGGCACAGTCAACGGCATGGGGCATGTGATCTACGAGGCACGCCGCGTCGGGCAGGACACAACTTTGTCGCAAATTATCCAGTTAGTGGAGCAAGCACAGGGTGCAAAATTACCAATTAAGGCTTTGGTAGACCGTCTGACCTTATGGTTCGTTCCCATGGTTTTGGCCTTGGCCTCGGCCACAGTGACGGCTTGGCTGATTTGGGGGCCGGCACCGGCACTGCCCTATGCGCTAGTGGCTGGGGTTTGCGTTCTGATCATCGCGTGCCCCTGCGCGATGGGCTTGGCAACACCGACCTCAATCATGGTGGGCACAGGCCGTGCAGCTGAAATGGGGGTCTTGTTTCGCAAAGGTGATGCCTTGCAGCTTTTGGCAGGTGTTGATGTGATCGCCTTCGACAAAACTGGCACGTTAACCCGCGGCGCACCTGTATTGACAGATCTCGATGTGGCAGATGGCTTTGAGCGCCACGCGGTTTTGCAGGTCATGGCCAGCGTCGAGCAGGGGTCAGATCATCCCATTGCCCGCGCAATCGTGGCGGCAGCGAACGAAGACGGCCTTGATTTTCTTCCAATCAAGGGCGGGCAAACCTATGCGGGTCTTGGCCTATTGGCCCATGTCTCCGGTAAAGAAGTGATCCTTGGGACGGAGCGCTTCATGCAGGAGCGTGGGATTGATGTGAGCGGATATAATGCGTCAGCAAAGGCTTTAGCCAGTCAAGGAAAATCGGTGATTTTCGCAGCGCGCGCTGGGCATGTGATGGCCCTTGCAGGCGTGTCCGACGCGCTGAAACCTTCGACTCCGGATGCGATCGCGCGGCTCAAAGCCGCTGGGATCACGGTGGTAATGTTGACCGGCGACCGCCGGGATGCCGCACAACAAATCGGCGCAGATCTGGGTATGGACGAGGTCCATGCTGAGTTGCTTCCTGCGGACAAAACCCGCCTGTTGGAAGAGCTGAAAACGCATGCCCGGCAATTGGCGTTCGTGGGTGATGGCATCAATGACGCGCCGGCGCTGGCGGCGGCCGATATTGGTATTGCGCTCGGTACGGGCACAGATGTGGCGGTTGAGAGTGCCGATGTCGTCTTGATGTCTGGTGATCTTCTGGGTGTGGTCAACGCGATTGAGATGTCTCGGCTGACCCTAGGCAATATCAAGCAAAATCTATTCTGGGCTTTTGGGTATAATGTGGCTCTGATCCCCGTGGCAACCGGTGCACTGTATCCTGGCTTTGGCATGCTCCTCTCGCCCATCCTTGCAGCCGCTGCCATGGTTCTATCGTCGATCTTTGTTTTGCTCAATGCGCTGCGGCTGCGCTATGTTCGAGCGGCGCGGTGACGGCTTGCCAAGAAGGAGGGTTGCGATTTGAATATTGGTGAAGTGGCGAAAATGGCGAAATTACCGATCAAAAACGTTCGCCACTATGAAGAAATTGGGTTTATTCAGCCCAAGTGCAGCGCCAACGGATATCGCAGCTTTCGCGAAAGCGATGTGTATAAATTGGTATTTCTCGGGCGTGCATGATCTTTGGGATTTTCAATCAAAGATTGTCGGGCTTAGCTGCAATTATATGAAAATGACACGCGGGCAATGGGCAATCCCCCATATCGATTGCAGACCATGTTTTGGCGATGTGATTGCGTCGCTGAGTTTGTTGTTGCGATGTATCATGCGGCTAGAAAACCCGAAAACTAGCCAAGGAATTGATATGGAACGGAGACCTAACAGTCTTTTGATTCTGTCGGGTGAGGCTCGTCATGTTTGGACGCACGCCATTCCAGCAAGGAAGAGTGATACGATCTGCGGGGAAAGGGTTAAGCGAACAAGGCGTTTGTCGCTCACTTTCAGAAAGATGCGCTTTAGTTGAAGTTGCGCATACGCTACGTGGAAGTCATGACATATGCAGACCTTAGATCACCGAAAAAGCTTCAATGGGAAGTTCCGTCAAGGTTGGTTCCATAAACCGTAATTGAATCATGATCAGTATTACTAAGTTGATTTATGAAGATTTACATATTTTTTTTTAATTAAAATTAACTATTTCACTGCGCAATATCACTGATCGAGCACCATACACACGGCAAGGAGCGTTGCTAGGCTGCTGTGCTAGAACTGTGCTAGTTGCACGGCGCGGCGCTCACAAGTTGCTGTACTAACACTGTGCTAGGGTATTTGGGGATTTTCAATGATATTTGCTGCATTGCAGAAATAAAGCAAGTCATTGTTTTTATTTTATTTAAGTGGTGCCCGGGGGCGGATTTGAACCACCGACACGAGGATTTTCAGTCCTATTTCAGTATATATTACTTTGC
>Ga0206125_10003792_pt1 | contig 14030 bp, 10 predicted proteins | sample Helgoland_Spring_4_FD_148598 | JGI IMG/M metagenome (GOLD analysis project Ga0206125, IMG submission 148598) | Pelagic subsurface seawater microbial communities from Kabeltonne, Helgoland, North Sea - Helgoland_Spring_Bloom_20160331_1 | ecosystem: Environmental > Aquatic > Marine > Epipelagic ... | reverse complement strand
ATAAAAGTGGTACACTATCAAAAGTACTATCAGGTAATCTCCTTAAAACATTAACCCCTCTCAGAATATTTGAATTAGTTGTTGTGGGTATAGTTGACGCCTTTTTATCCTTAGATAAAACAACAGAAAAAGTTGCCCAAAACTTAGGAATAAGTTTCCATGAAGCTGCTGGAATGAATCAACAATTTTCTCAAATTGCACAAGATTCAAATAATATATTTGTTACTACTGAAGGTATTGCAAACTCCCAAATCCAATTATCAGCAGCTCTTGGAACTAATGCGATGTTTACTGCTGAAATGTTGCAAACTCAAACGGAATTAACTCACCAACTAGGGTTAAGTGCTGAAACTGGAGGTGAAATCGCAAAACTGGGTTTATTAACTGGTAAAACATCAAAAGAAATAGCGGCCAATGTAATGGGTCAATCTGTAGCTATGAATGCTGCTAATAAAACAGCAATTACAGAAAAATCTATTTTACAAGAAGTAGCAAAACTATCTAGTAGCATACAATTAAGCCTAGGTAATAATCCTGTTGAGTTAGCAAAAGCAGTTCAAACTGCTAAGCAATTTGGTATGGAACTATCAAATGTAGATGGTATAGCTGGTGGTTTACTTAATTTTGAACAATCCATAGGGGCTGAATTAGAAGCTGAATTATTATTAGGTAAAAATATTAATCTAGAAAAAGCTAGACAAGCAGCTTTAAATAATGACTTAGCAACCGTAGCAGAGGAAATTGCAAAACAAGCAGGATCAGCAGCCGAATTTACGGCTATGAATAGACTCCAGCAGGAAGCATTAGCTAAAGCTGTAGGGATGAGTAAAGAGGATTTAGCAAAATCTTTACAATCTAGAGAAATATTAGCTAAATTAGGAGGTAAAGATGCAGATATGCAGGCTGCTTATAATAGATTAAAAGCAGAGGGTTTATCACAAGAAGAAATAGCTACAAAATTAGGAGATGAAAGATTAGCACAATCCCTCCATTCAGAAAATATACAAAGCCAATTTACAGCTTCTGTAGCAAAAATGAAAGAATTATTTGTACAAGTTGCAGCTGCTTTAATTCCTATAGTTGAACCTATTGCCGCTGCAGTTGGGTTTATGGCTAATTTAATTTCTCAATCCATGACTTTCTTAAAAGTATTAGGAAGTATAGCAGCAGTTTATAAAACTCTTCAATTTTTAGGTAATAGTGTTTATAGGAATGAATTATTACGTAATGCAGCTTCAAAAATAGGCTTAATAACTGATCAACAAAAAGTATTAAATAAAGGTAGAGAAACAGCTTTATCAGTAGAAGGTATGACTGTTGAAAAACTAAGTAATTTTCATAAAAATCAAGGTTTACTTACTCAAGTAAAAACAAATGCTTTAAAAGTAAAAGATTTAGTAGTAGAAAAAGCAAAATCTTTATTTGCAAAAGAAAGCTTTTTAATGAAAGTTAAAGAAAATGTTCAAAATAGTTTAGCTAATATTTTAGGACTTAATAATTTATCTATACAAGAATTAAGAATTGTTGCAAAAATGAAAAGTGCAGCAATATCAGTAAGAGAATTTATAACAGATAAAGCAGGATTAGCTTTAGATTTAGCTCGTAATGCAGCTGCTATTGTTGGTAATAGTATTGCAACGATAGGTAATGCAATTAAAAAAAGTGGTTTATTAGCTAATATAGCTGAAATGGCAATGAGAGCTTTCTCCTCATTATCTGCAATCCCTTTTATTGGTCCCATTTTAGGTATAGCGGGCGCAGCGGCTGCTGCTGGTTTAGGTTATATGTATTATAGCAAAGCAGATGATTATATGTCTCCGGGTGCTTCAAGTGGTTATGGTTCTAGAACAATAACAGGCCCTGAAGGTGCTATTGCTTTAAATAATAGAGATACAATTATAGCTGGTACTGATTTATTTAACAAAAGTTCTAACCAACAACAATCATCACCAGTAGTAAAACAGGATAATTCTAAAATGGAGAGATTACTAGAAAGAGCAATTAACAGACCTGATCCTGTAATTGAAATGAATGGAGATAATTTAGGTACCGCAGTAGGAAAATATGCCTATTCTGTTCAATAAAGTACATTCCTTAAATAAAACTAATATTTATAACAAAATAATAATTAACTTTAAAAACTAAAATTATGCCTTTACTTAAAAAGTTTGAAACAGAAGGATCTCAATTAACACCATTAACAGGTAACCAACCTTCTGCACCATTAAAAAATGCAGGGACTATTCCAGTTAATAATACGTTCTCAAAAGGAACATACATTGACTTTGTTTCAGAAACTCCAAGAGCAGTAGATACAACAGGAAACGTACAGTAATCTATGCCATTAGTTAATCTAACAACCAACCTAAAATCTTTAAGGTATGGAAGTGATAGACGTGATCAAGGTTCAAGTAACCAACCTTACGTTACTACCTCTATACCTAATGGAGAAGGACCAGGTTTTGGTGATACCGATTTTTTATTAAGAGGAGGATCGTTATTACCAGGAGCAGTGGTAAGGGATGTTTCTAGATTAACTCAAATGATGTTTGATTTTAAATCTCCAAATGGACTTTTATTTTCAGTGAAACAAAACCTACTTTCCAGAAGTGGTGTTAATATTAAAGCACAAGGTAAATCTAGTAGTATAATTGGAAACCCTAACAAATTACCGTTAAATGACGGTATTTATTTACCTACCTCTACTATCTTACAGGCAGCGGTTAATCCATTAGGTGGGCATTTACTTAAACAGGGAATTAATCCTTTTAAAAGCACTAATGATATAGCTAATGGTAATTCTTTATCAACAGGTTTTAGCCTAGGAGGGTTACTCCCTTTATCTCAACCTATCTATTTAGATACCATTGCTCAAAATGAAAGACAAAACTCTAATGAACCCGGTACTAGTAGATTAATACAATTTACTAATGCCTTTATTAAAGATGGGGTACGTAAAACAGACAGCCCTGGTAGATATGTAGTACAAGAAGCAACAGAACTTTTTTCTTATTCAGGAGGACCAGGTTCTACTTTAGGTGTGGGTAAAACAAGAATTTCTATATCTAAGGATAGAACTGGTAGAAATAATCCTAATTTAGCAGGAGATAAATCAACAACTGATCGTTTCTTTAGTACCAGTAATAAAACACAAAAACCAATTCCAAAACCTACATTTGGTACTAGTGATGGGTTATTTGGGAGTAGTACTACTCCAACCCCGGCATTTGGTTCTTTTCTTTCAACTGCCGGAGCTCTTAATTATGGGAGAGAAGATTATTCGGTATTTACTAGACCTTCAACCTATTATCAAGCAGCAAAAATATTTAGCAAAACCCTAAGTACTGTTTATCAATCAATGGGTGGTGTGGATCTTTTTCAAGGAAAATATACTCAAGTAAATAATACAAGCGTATTACAAGATTTTTCAACAAATGTATTCCAACCAGGTACCTTTAATCCACAAGCACCATCAGTTGTTTCTGGTTTAGGAGATACTCTTGATTACAACCAGTTAATGGTTGCAGGTAATTCTGGGTCTGTAGATAATGCCATTTTACAAGATTTTAGACAAAATACCCTTAATAAAGATTCAAAACCAAAATCCATAAATTATAATGATATAAATCAAAGATTAGATGGAAGAGTTAATCAGGGATCTCCCGGTAGAAAATTTGCAAGAACAAGTTATGTTAAAGGTAGAGGTGAAGCTTTAGATAAAATAAACGCTTTACAATTATACAAGTCTGCAGATGTTGACCCTAAAAAAGATATAAATGATTTATGCAAATTTAGAATTGGTGTAATAGATAATAATGATCCTTCCTTAAAAACCTATATTCATTTTAGGGCTTTACTTGATAGTATGGATGATAGTTATAGTGCCGATTGGGGGGCACAAAATTTTACGGGTAGGGCAGAAAATTTATATAACTACCAAGGATTTGATAGGAATGTTAATTTATCTTGGACTGTTGCTGCTCAATCTAAACAAGAACTTATACCTATGTATCAAAAGTTAAATTACTTAGCATCGGTATGTGCCCCAGATTACTCATCTGATGGTTATATGAGGGGTAATTTAATAGAATTAACAGTAGGTGGTTATTTACATAATCAAGTTGGTATAATGAAGGGGATTCAATATTCAGTTCCTCAAGAATCTCCATGGGAAATTGGTATTAACGATTCTTCAATTCCTGGAGCGGGTTTTGACCAAAATAGATCAGACCCAAGTGTTAAAGAATTACCTTTTATAATTAAAGTATCAGGTTTTAATTTCATCCCAATCCATAATTTTGTACCTAATGTACAGAAAAATATATTTGCAGAAACAAATGCAGAAGGAACAAATTCTTCAGGTGATTTAGCAACCTTTGGACCTGAAAGGTATATTTCATTAAGTAATGGTATAACCCAAAATTATAATGTAAATGGAGAGGGTACAACAATATAATACTTTAAAAAAATATGGGAAGGTATATAAATATAAAAAATAGGAAAACTTTAGGTGGAAAAAATTACAAATCCACCACTAAATATCCTGATATTCCTTTAAGTTTTGATGATGTCTATGTCTATACCGACATGGGTGATAGGTTTGATATTTTAGCACAAAATAATTTTGGTGATTCTAATTTATGGTGGATTATCTCAATAGCTAACCCTCAATTACCTCAAAATACAATGTATCCTCCTTTAGGAGTTCAAATTAGAATCCCTAGGAATATAGCACAAATTTTATTAGATTACGACCAATTAAACTCTAAATAGTTATGGGAAATTTAATAGGGGAACCAATTAGTCCTAAAATATTAGAACAAATAGATAGCAGGCAAAAGTTGCAGGGTGCTGGTTATAATTCTGAATCAGTTAATCGTGATCCCTCAGTATTAAATTATTTAAATAATAGAAATGCTTGGATAAAAATGGCATCTGGTGTTGCTATATCAGGATCCATAGGAACAGAAAAATTACAGGATATTTTTGCACAAGCCCCTGACCAAACAACTACAAATACAGATATTAATAATTTAAAAGGTACTGGTTTAGCAAAAAATCTAGTATTATTTAATACAATTCAATCTATAAATGATTATGATACTAATTTACCTCAACCTTACCTTCCAAGAAGTGGTGTAAGAAAAGATAACCTACTATCAAATAGTATAGATAAAATGTATGGTGGTTTAGGGGGTAATTCTCAAGGTTTACAACCGGTGGGGGGTATAATAGATTTTACAGTTGAATCCCTAAATAGAGGATCTATTAGAAAAGCATCAGTAAATATTAAAGTTTATAATAAATTTCAATTTAATTTAGTAGAATTAATTTATCTAAGATTAGGATATATTATGATGTTAGAATGGGGATGGGATAAATATGTTTCTAAAGTTGAAAAAATTACAGATTCTCCTAATACACCCCCTAATGTAACTATAGAACAAATGGGTTCAACTATTATTGAAGAGAGTTGGTTTAAAGAAAATACTTTTACTCAACAATCTATGTTAAAAAAAATAGATACCATAAGAAAAAAAACGCAAGGTAATTATGATGGTTTTTTTGGAAAGGTATCTAATTTTTCTTGGAAAGTAAATAAAGATGGTAGTTATGATATAAAAGTAGATTTAATAACTTTAGGTAGTGTTATAGAATCTATAAATGTTAGAAAACCTGCTGTAGAAATTACTACAGCATCAATTCCTTATATTCAAGAAGAATTAGCAGATAAATTTGATGTTGATAAAAATGATGATGGTAGTTATGATAATTCTCTTATTAATAATATAGGATCAAATGTAATATCACAATGGTTAGGTCAAACCCTTTTAAATTTTCCTACAACAGATAATTATTTTAATTTAGATATTTCTGCTAAAAAAAATCAATATCTTAAAGGTGTACCTCAAACCCAAAGGTATTTTATAAGATTAGGAGATTTTTTAGAAAACCTTCAAGAAAAAATATTTAGAGATATTACAAATGGTAATTCAACTAAATTTAAGCAAGTTACTATTGATACTGGAGCTGAAACTAATAGATGTAATTATGTATTTAATCTAATTCCTTTAGACCCAGGAATATGTATTTTTGATTTTAAATTTACTAAAGAATTTTCTGAGGCTTCTGAATTCAGAAAACCCTTTACAGAAGATGTAAGTTCTAATAAGGTACAATCTAAGGGTATTAGACCTTTTGTAGTTTGGGATTCAACCAATAATGTTACATATGGTAAGTTAATGAACATTTATATGAACATTACTTTTTTACAATCAGAATTAGATAGTAATCTTGATGATAAAGGTAATTTAAGTTTATTTCAATATCTCCAAGGTATATGTAAGGGTATTAATAAATGTACAGGTGGTACTACTAATATAGAACCTGCTGTAAAGGATGATAATATTATATATTTTTTAGAACAAAATCCTATTAAAGGGTTTGATAAAACAACAACTGTTCAAGATACAGCCCCTATTGAAATATTAGGTTATAGCAGTAAAGGAGAATCTAATTTTGTTAAAGATTTCTCTTTTAATACTAAAATAACCCCTGATTTAATGTCTATGATTTCTTTGGGTGCAACCGCTAATGGGGATGCGGCATCACTCCCATTTAATAATTGGAATAATGGTTTTAAAAATAGATTTGAAGAAAAATCAGAGGAAACAGACAATGATCCTGCCCTTAATGAATATGTTGGTAGTAAATCTTCCCCAGAAGCGGGTGTTAGTTCTCCATTTGATATAATAGCTCTTTTTAAACAAGATATGTCTACAAAGGGTGATAAAAGTACAATAGACCAAGATGGATTTGTTTCACTTGGTACTTTAAATTATGATTGGGAATGGCAAAATACTAATATTAATGATCTTGGTTGGGATAATGATGAACTTACTGGAGATTGGATAGTAGATAAAGAAAATAAAAAATTATTAGATGAGGTAGTCTCAAAAGTCCAAGCAATCCAACTATCAGATAAACTAAAATTTAAAGGTAGAAAAATAATTGATCCAACACTTGTAGATAGTGAATCTGTCTTAAAAAATTTAAATATTGTTCCTGGAGAAGAATATAAATCTTATATAATTTCTGCTTTTGGTGGAGATACTGGTCTTTCCTCTAGAAATGGTCAAAAAGTTACAATATACGCTAGTAATGCTTTATGGTATAAATCAATAGAGGATTCTGGGTTTGTTAATCGTGGTATTAATAGTTTTAAAACTTATATAAATAATATAAATGTTGCTGAGTTTAAAGAATCTGGGGTTCAATCTAGCTTAAGTGGTTTTATTCCTGTAGAATTAGACTTAACTACAGAGGGATTAAGTGGTATGAAAATTTACAACAAAATAAGTATAAACCAAAGATTTTTACCTCCTGCTTATCCTAAAGCTCTTAAATTTGTTATTCGAGGAATTAACCATTCTGTAAAAGGCAATTTATGGGAAACAAATATAAAAACAATATCAACAAGTATTACAGACCAACCTATAACCTCTTCACCATCTTCTTTTCAGACAAGGGAAACAACACAATCTACTGGTCCTATAGAAGAAAAAGGTCCTATTCCCTCTAAAAACCCAAATGAAAAGTTAAAAATTTATGATCAAAGAACAGTTGCAGGTGTACCTTTTGATTCTAGAACATATAAAACATATCAAGGTATAGATTGGTTAGTTAGTGAAATGAACATTTATACCCAAGACACATGGCGTAAATTTTTAAATACATTAAATGATAAGTATCCTGGTTATATTTTAAAAATTAATGCTACTTATCGTACATACCAACGATCTATTGAACTAAAAGCCATAAATTCTAAAAATGCAACACCTGGAAAATCCCCTCATAATTATGCTTACGGTATAGATATGAATGTTGTAGACCCAACAGGGAAAGTTTATATGAAAAAAGATAGAACGCCTTGGATTGAATCAGGGATTCCACAGATAGCAGTAGGATTAGGTATGAGATGGGGTGGTTATTTTAAAAACTATGTTGATTGTGTTCATTTCGATGTAACTAGGGTTACTGATGCTGCCCAAGCAAATGCTGCTAAAGACAATAAAGGATTACCACAATCACAATGGAATACTAAAAACACAAATTACGTATAATGTATTATCCAAAATCACAAATAAAAACAAATCTATTTACCTCTGGTAATGAATATGTTTATTTAGGTACTAATAATTTATATTCTGGATCCTACTTTATAACAGGTGATGGAAAAATATTTACCGGTAAAAATTCAAATAATAAACCAAATAATCCTTTAGAAGCAGTATCTATTAATTTAAATGATTTCCCAATAGACAACCCAGAATTAGAAGAATTTCCTGATTCCTATAATATAATAGATGATGATTATTATTGGGCTAAAAAGATAAATTTAAATGATACAACCCCATTCCCAAAACCTCCTATTCAAATCCAACCCTTACCTACACCAAATAATTATAATATAGGAGAAATACAAAGATATTTTACATCAAAAATAAATGAAGTGAAATATACTGAAATAAATGAATCTCAATATAATTCTTTTGTTAGTAAAGATTCAACTGTCCAACATTCCCTATATATTGCATTTCAACTCCCCTGGGTAATAACAGGTAATAGATCTAATACATATAATGTTAACATGAAAACTGTTAATAGAGTTCAAAAGAATTTTAAATTACAAGGTTTTAAATCTTACTTTAAAGGTAGATATGATCAATTATTTAAATATACATCCCAAGATAATTTGTATACTGAAGGAGGAGAATTTAAATCTATAGTAACAGGTAAAATGTATAGAGGTTATTATCATATCCACCCTAATAAGGGTCCTATGGAAGGTAGACAACATACCATTGAAAAACATAATATTTTACTTCCAATAAGTGGTTCAAATAATCAACTAATTCAAAATATGAATGAACCAAAAATAAAAACTTATAATTCTTCATCAAATACATTTGGAGGTTACTAATAGCGTTCGTATATTAGGGTAAAATAAAGGTATATGTACTGGCTTGTAGAAGATGAGGAACAGTTAAATGTTTTAATAAATAGTGGTTATAAAAAAGCGTTCATTGAGGTAATACCTTATAATGACACAATACACCCCGTACTAAATCATGTAAGTTTAGTGTATATTAGACCACTTAAAGCAACTAAAGGCTTTATGGTATGTATTACGCATAGTGAATCTTTAAATGTGTTAAATACGGGTATAGACAAATTAATAGAAAAATTTGAAGTATTATATTGTCGTGATAAAAAGGAAATGTTACATTATTTTCCAATCAAAACTCTTTATGACATAACACCACCTCCTCATACGTATATACGACCTACAACACAAACACACGATTTATATTACCGTAAACATAAAGATAACCGTGAGTTAAACCTAATTATACCAATTGTTAAACACTATGAATTGTGTGAGACGATTTTTAGAGATCTAAAAGCAAATATTAACTTAAAAAAAACAAAATATAATGAATTCTTTAACAGTAGAGTATCCATGGTATTCAACGCTATCGAAAGGAATGGAGTACGAATACACAATGAAACCTTCGAAGAACACTTCCATCCCGTTAATGGTGAATATGTCTACACTCAGTTCAACTTAAAAACAACAACTACAAGACCTTCAAATAAATTTAAAAATGTGAATTATGCCGCACTTAATAAAGAAAACGGATGTAGAAAAAGTTTTATACCACGTAATAATAGGCTTGTGGAAATTGACATCAGTGCTTACCATCCTAGCTTGTCTGCTCGTCTTATTGGTTATGATTTTGCCAATGTTGATATTCACGCTCATTTTGCAACCCTATATGGAGTGGATTATAAAAAATCGAAAGAACTTACCTTCAAACAACTCTATGGAGGTGTTTTTGATAATTACAAAGGCTTGGAATTCTTTCAAAAAATCGAGAAATACGTATTAGATCTCTGGAATAAGTTTGAAAGCGACGGGTTTGTAGAATGTGAGGTTTCTGGATATAGATATGAAAAGGAAAAATTAGATAATATGAATCCACAAAAATTATTTAATTATATATTACAAAATTTGGAGACGTCAATGAACGTTCGTATATTATGGGATATGTTTTGTATATTACGGAAATGTAAAACAAAACTAGTACTATATACTTATGATTCGTTTTTATTTGATTTAGATGATAGTGAGGAAAATATATTAGAAGAAATTAGAAATGTATTTATAAAATACAAATTAAATATTAAAGAAATAGAAGGTTATGACTACAATTTTTCAGAATAGTATCAATATGTATAATGCGGAATATGATGTTATAAAAGACATCCAAAACGCAGGCGATTTGAACAATAAATTATTTTGCACTTTCACCGACTTAGAAGGGTTAGATGCACTTATCGAAGATATACAATCAAAATATACAATTATTTATAATAAAATGTTTGTTTTAGAGATTGTAGGAAAAGATGAATATGTGGTTACATATAATGTAGACCAAGGAAATGTACATACAATACCAGATAATACTATTTTGGTGCATAGAAAAAAAGAATCTAACACCTTATATACCATTAATGCCCTTAATGAACTTATTAAAAAGTTAAATGGTGGTGTTGTAGATACTAAATATCAAGTAGATTGGCAACATTATAGAAATTGTGTTTTACTTACACAACATAATGATTTAAACCAATTAAATACAAAAATTTACAAAATAATCGAGGTATAATTTGGCTCCCCAAACCCCGGTTCGTATATTCAGTTACATATAAACAGTTATAATTAAAAATAAGTTACATTATGGATTTAAATGCATTAAAAAAGAAATTGGATACCCTCCAATCAAAACCACAGGGTGGTCAAAAGACCGATTACACAACCATTTTTTGGAGACCTACAGTAGGTAAACAACAAATTAGAATTGTACCATCAGCGTATGATGCTTCTAACCCTTTTACTGAGTTAAAATTTTATTATGGTATTACTAATAAAGTAATGATTTCACCTACTAATTTTGGTGAAAAAGACCCAATTGCTCTGTTCGCTGGAAAATTACGTGAAGGTGAGTATAATAAAGAGAATTATGTGCTAGCTAAAAAGTTAGATGCTAAAAACCGTATTTTCGTTCCTGTAGTAGTACGTGGAGAAGAAGATAAAGGTACTAGATTATGGCAATTTGGAAAGCAAGTATATGAAGAATTATTAGCACTTGCTGTTGATGATGAAATTGGAGATTACACTGATATTGTAAATGGTAGAGACCTTACAGTTGAAACAGTAGGACCAGAATCAACTGGTACTCCTTATAATAAGTCATCAGTACGTGTTCGTTTAAAAACTTCACCACTTAGTGAAGATGCTAGTTTAGTAGAAAAATGGACAAATGAACAACCAAACCCAAAAGATGGTTTATTTAAACGATTTGGTTTTGATGAAATGAAAGTGGCATTAGAAAAATGGTTATCACCAGAAGAAGATTCTGAGGAAATTGTTGCAACACCTGTTGCATCTACCCCAAAAACACCTTCAAATTTTAGTTTAGATACTAATCAGGCTAAACAAAGCAAAGTAGACAAATTTGATTCTTTATTTGATAGTAAAGATAGTACTAACAAAGTTGATGATTTACCTTTCTAAATATGGCAAGAAAGGCATCAAAGTCTCTCTCAGCAGCAGTGTCTGCTGAGATTAAGAGCAAATTTGACTTAAATAAATTTAAATCATCTAAAGGTTTAGATAAAAACGTTAAATTTAAAGAACAAAAATGGATACCATTATCTCCAGCATTCCAAGAAATATCTGGAGTACCAGGAGTTCCAATGGGACATATTTCATTACTTAGAGGACATTCTGATACAGGTAAAACAACAGCTTTACTTGAAGCAGCAGTATCAGCACAAAAAATGGGGGTATTACCTGTTTTTATTATTACTGAAATGAAATGGAATTGGGAACATGCCGCTCAAATGGGATTAGAAGTTAAACTAATTAAAGATGATGAAGGTAATGTTGTAGATTATGAAGGTAATTTTATTTATGTTGATAGAGAAACTTTACATACTATTGAAGACGTAGCAGCATTTATAATGGATTTACAGAATGAACAGAAAAAAGGTAATTTGCCTTATGATTTAGCATTCTTTTGGGATTCAATTGGTTCTATTCCTTGTGCAATGTCAGTTGAAAAACTAAAAAATAATAATGAATGGAATGCTGGAGCAATGTCAACACAATTTGGTAATACAGTTAACCAAAGTATTGTAATGTCACGTAAAGAATCATCACCCTTTACTAATACACTTTGCTGTATTAATAAAGTATGGACTGCTAAAGCAGAATCACCTATGGGTCAACCAAAGATGATGAATAAAGGTGGAATGGCTATGTGGTATGATGCAACATTTGTAGTTACATTTGGAAATGTATCCAATGCTGGTACTTCTAAGATTAAAGCAATTAAAGGTGGTAAACAAGTTGAATGGGGTAAAAGAACAAACTTACAAATTGATAAAAATCATGTTAATGGTATGCAATCAAGAGGTAAAATTGTTATGACAAACCATGGTTTTATCCAAGATACAGATAAGGATAAAAACAACTATAAGAAAGAACATTCAGATGAGTGGACTAAAATCTTAGGTGGTGGAACATTCAAAATTGTAGAAGACCAAGAAGATGTAACCCCTGTACTTTACGACGTACAAGACTTATAAACAAAAACATGAAACACAAAGAGTTATTTAATCTTCTGGATGATATCCAGGAAGATCAGGAGATCCCTACCCAAAATAGACACGACAGAGTATTAATCTTAGATGGTTTAAATTTATTTTTTAGAAATTTTGCTATGATGAATATGGTTAATCCTGATGGAGTTCATATTGGTGGGTTAGGAGGATTCTTTCGCTCTTTGGGTGCTATGATTAGACAAACAAATCCAACTTCTGTTTATGTAGTATTCGACGGAGCAGGTTCAACAGTAAATCGTAAGAACCTGCTCTCCGAGTACAAGGGAACAAGAAATTTATCTAGGATTACTAATTGGGAAGCATTTGATAACATTGAGGAAGAACATGACTCAAAAATCGACCAAATTGTACGTATAATACAATATCTAAAGCTATTACCTGTTAAAACCACCATACTCGATAAAGTAGAAGCGGATGACATTATAGCCGTGTTAGCTGAAAAATTAGTAGAAAAACATAATTCAACTTGTTTTATAGTATCTAGTGATAAAGATTTCCTACAGTTAGTAACAGATAAAATTATTGTCTATAGACCAATGGAGAAGGAATATTATACTCCTAAAACAGTAGAAGAAAAATTTGGTTTAAAACCCTCTAATTTTATTTTACATAAAACATTATTGGGAGATAGTTCAGATAATATTCAAGGTATTAAAGGGTTAGGTGCAAAAGGTATATTTAAAAAATTTCCTGAATTAAAAACCCATGATTTAACTTTAGATGATATTTTCGACATATCTGCTAGGAAATTCAAGGAACATGTTGTATATTCCCGCATTGTTCAAGAACAATCTAGGATTGAAACTAATTACAAAGTTATGGATTTAAGCACTCCAATGATTGATGATAGAGGAAAAGAACATATAGATAATTTAATAGATGAAGATTTACCTGAATTTAATTCTGAAATGTTTATTTCATTTTATAATGAAGATAAACTAGGAGGAATGATTAGGAATTTAGATTCATGGTTAAAAGATATATTTGCTCTATTTCCAACTTATGAAAAATAAAAAGGTTATAAATGACATTAAATAGTATAAATCAATACGGACATGATTTTCAAATTAAAGTATTATCATCTCTGTTAACTCATAAAGAATTTCTTACTAATATCCATGATATTATATCAGAAGAATATTTTGAAAATCAGGCACAAAAATGGGCGATTAAAGAGGTACTTAACTATTATGATAAGTACCATACTACTCCCTCATTAGATATATTAAAAGTAGAATTACAAAAGGTAGATAATGAAGTACTACAGATATCTATTA
>Ga0206125_10003785_pt1 | contig 14051 bp, 12 predicted proteins | sample Helgoland_Spring_4_FD_148598 | JGI IMG/M metagenome (GOLD analysis project Ga0206125, IMG submission 148598) | Pelagic subsurface seawater microbial communities from Kabeltonne, Helgoland, North Sea - Helgoland_Spring_Bloom_20160331_1 | ecosystem: Environmental > Aquatic > Marine > Epipelagic ... | reverse complement strand
GCTCGGTCATCGGTCTTTTCAACGGGCAGTCGCCAGAGTTTGCGGCCAAGCTGGTCAAGGTTGCGAAAAAGGGAGTTCAAGTCGAGCTGGGGTCAGTCGTTGTCCCCTTTGAACCAGAGCCCTCGCTGACCCTCATGTTCTCACCGATCAAGCGTAATCCAATGGAGACCCTGATCGTCAAAGCGACTGAACTGGGCGTAACCCGGTTTCAGCCTCTGATCATGGAACATACACAGTCGGAGCGCATGAAGGTCGATCGCCTCAAGACCATCGCGATCGAAGCGGCAGAGCAGTGCGAACGGCTGACCGTCCCGACTTTTGCCGAGCCGCAACCGCTGCGAGACGTCGTGGCGGAGTTTCAAGGCTCCATTGGTGCGGCCTTTGAGACCAGTGACTTTGAGCCCGTGCAGGCAGTTCTGGCCCGAGTTGATTGCCTAGAAGGTCTGATGGTTGGTCCAGAAGGCGGCTTCAGCGCGGCCGAAATCGATTGGTTGAAGCAGCAGCCCGGCGTCGTCGGTTTGGGCCTCGGTCCTCGCATTCTCAAGGCTGAAACAGCGGGAATGGTTTTGGTCGCAATCTATCAGGCGTTGAAGGGTGATTGGGATAAGCGTCCCGATTTTAGAGGACCAGAGAAGCCCGAAGGTAAGTTTAGTTTTGCTTGACCCAAACGCAGCAGCAACCCATTTGCAAACGACGCATTTGTGTCAGAGGTACTGAATTGTCTGCACCGCCTTCAGGAATATCTACGCCGATCCAATCTCGCGATGACCTTCTCTACGCGATCGAGAAGGGCAATAAGCCGGAAGAGGATTGGCTGATTGGAACCGAACATGAGAAGTTCGGTTTCTCGCTGCGCGATCACCGTCCGATTGCTTTTGACGAGCCTGATGCCGAGCAAGGTGGGGTTAGAGACCTGCTGCAAGGACTGGCGCTGAGCTATGGTTGGACGCCTTTGGTAGAAGGCGAAAACGTCATCGCTCTGACCAAGGACGGTGCCAATATCTCTTTAGAACCCGGCGGACAGTTCGAACTGTCCGGCGCGCCGCTGGAAAATCTTCACCAGACCTGTTCCGAGGTGCACACACACCTCCACGAAGTCGAAACCATCGCGCGCCCGCTCAATATCGGTATGCTCGGGATTGGAACGCAGCCGCTTTGGACCCGGGACGAATTGCCATGGATGCCCAAAGGACGGTATCGGATCATGGGCGCTTACATGGAAAAGAAGGGCAATCTGGGCCTGGATATGATGAAAGGCTCGACCACCATTCAGGTGAACCTGGACTTTTCTTCTGAAGCGAACATGGTGCAGAAGCTGCGGGTTTCCCTTGCTCTGCAACCCATCGCCACCGCCATTTTTGCGAACTCACCCTTTTCAGCGGGCGCCTTAAACGGATACCAGTCCTATCGCGCTGCAATTTGGCAGGATACGGATCCTGACCGGACGGGTGGTTTGGACTTTGCGTTTGAGGATGGCATGGGGTTTGAGCGCTATGTCGACTATGCGCTCGATGTTCCCATGTACTTCCTGTACCGCGATGGCGCCTATGTGGATGCAACAGGGCTTTCCTTTCGGGATTTTATGGACAGGAAGCTGCCGCTGCGGCCCGGCGAAATGCCAATGAAAACCGATTGGGACGATCACCTGACGACGCTATTCCCCGATGTTCGGTTGAAGTCGTTCCTGGAGATGCGTGGGGCCGACGGTGGTCCATGGCGCAATATCTGTGCGCTGCCAGCATTCTGGGTTGGCCTGCTGTACGACAGCGGCGCGCTCGATGCGGCTTGGGACATCGTCCGGCACTGGACAGCCGAAGACCGCCGTTTGCTCGCGCTGAACACACCAAAACAGGGTTTGCGGGGTGAGGTTGCGGGTCGCTCGGTGCTGGAAATTGCCCGTGAAGTTACAAGCCTGGCCTATGGTGGGCTCAAGAATCGGGCGCGGGCTGGCAAAGTGACTGCGGATGAGACGGAATATCTTGAACCCGTGCGGGAGTGGCTGGCTGCAGGGCGTTCACCAGCTGACCGCTTGATCGATCGTTTTCAGAACGAATGGGGCGGGGATATTCACAAGGTTTTTGCCGAAGAGGCCTACTGAAGCCGGCTTATCGGCCCCCAAAGCAGAATGTTCGGTGCTGTTGCCTTGGGATTGTCGAGGCCGACGCCACGCTAGAACTTCACTTTTCCGCCGAGGCCAAATGTGATCCCGCTGAGTGACGATTCGCGGGCAATGGTGGAGCCAACGACATCGACATCAATGTCGGTTGTCCCGAGATAGCCGACCTCTGCATGAAACGTCGTTCGAGCCCCGAAATCGTACTCCGCGACGCTTTTTACCTGATACACCAATCCGGTGCCACGATGGTTCCTGCCGGTGGTGTCTGTCAGTCGATACTCACCAAAGCCCAGCCCACCACCAAGCTTGAACCGGGCGTTCGTATCGGGTTGGAACTTGTAATAGACGTTGGAAAACGCCGCCACGAGCCGTACTTTTTCCTTGGGAATCGACAGCGTGGGCACGCCGGCCACCGTGCGATAGTCGATTGTCCCGCTATAAATCGCCAATTCCAGTTCCCCATCCACGTCCGGCAGCAGTTGCAGCCCGGCCGCTGCAGAAATGCCCCAGCCCGCGTCAACGCCTGTCGTGGAAACGAGGTCCGCTTCGCCTTCATCTAAATCGAGCTGAAACGTCGTGTTCAACGATACCTTCGCGTAGCCTTGGACCATCGCTGGTGAAACCGCATAGGTCAGTGACTGCGCCGAGGCGTGTGCGCACATTGCCAGCGCGACAAACGAAAAAATGGCTCCCATGACTTTCATGGCGGCGGCTCCCAAAAATAAGGGTTTTCGGCAAAGAAAATGAATCTGAAGTCAAAATACGACTCTGAAAACTTGCTAATGTATGTTTAAGAAAGCTTATTAATCAATATGTAAGACCAAAAAATCTAGATAATACTTCGTATTAGTCGACTCCAACGTTGTGCCGTACGATTTGAAGGCGTCGAAATACATAATGCGACTAAGGCACAAGGCCTTGTGAATGGCAGATAGGGCGATAAGGTTCTAACTATAGCTTGAGACTTTTGGTCAGACTGATTGCCGCATGCATGCATCATTAGGTTTGGCATAGTGTAACGAGGCGATCCGCGCCGTTGGGGCGTGGGTAACGGGACAGAAACGAACATGCAACTTAGGCTGTCGAACAAAGCTCTAGGCCTTATATGGGTGTTGATCCTGGCGTTTGCGGGTCCCGTGAGCGCCGAAGATCGGGCCGCTTGGCCGGCTGTGCAAAGCAACCCTCTGGTGATCGAACTGTATACGTCACAAGGGTGCTCCAGCTGCCCGCCCGCTGATATGGTTCTTGATGAGCTTGCCGGTATTCCAGGAGTACTGGCGCTGGCCTTTCACGTGGATTACTGGGACTACATCGGCTGGAAGGACCCCTTTGCCACCGCTCTCTCCACCAAGCGTCAGAAGTATTACCGCCATGTGCTGGGCAACCGGTACATCTATACCCCGCAGTTCATTGTCGGCGGCAACGCGTCGCCGGACCTGAACGGCGAATCGCTCTTTGATCGTGATCTGATCGAGGGCAGCGAAGAAACCGACGTCATCCTCGTGACTGATGAGCAGGGGATCCGTTTTCCTCAGACGGATGCGCTGCGCAGTGTTGCTGATGTCTGGTTGGTGCATTTTGACGAACAGCACCGAACCCAAATCGTAGCTGGGGAAAATGCTGGTCGGGAATTGGGGTACCGGCACGTGGTCCGGGACATTCGCTATCTGGGCGATTGGCGCGGTGAAGAACGCATGCTGCGGTGGCCAGAGAAAATCCGGTTTGGCGTGGCGCTGATTGTACAGAGCCGAGAAGACGGAACCATTCTGGCCACGTTGGTGGCGATGAATTAGGTCAGGCTGCCGCTCATCATGGTGGTGAGCGACTTGCCGAAGGCCGCAGGGTCGCGCGGCGCTTCACCTTCAACAATCAAAGCCATATCAAACAACAGCTCGGCAACCTGCTCAGCCCGGTCCGAGCCGGCCTGTGCCAGCACTTCAGCATTCAACGCAACCACCAAAGGGTGACTGGGGTTAATTTCAAGGATCCGCTTGTCGGGGCCCGCATCCTGGCCACTGGCTTTGAGGATCTTTGACAGCTGCATGTCCATGCTGTTCTCCGCAGCGACAAAGCAAGCTGGACTGTCGGCCAGACGGTTGGTGGTGCGGATATCGGCAACGCTTTGGTCAAAGCGGGTTTTCAGCCACGTGACCAAGGTGTCCGTATCGGCGGGTTGAGCGTTGGTTTCGGCGTCCGTCTGCTCCTCTGCGGCGCTGTCAAACTGCGACAAATCCGTCGAGCCGTGGGTGACGGAAACGAATTGCTTGCCCTGATAGGCCCCGGCGGTTGGGATCCAAAACGCATCGACAGCGTCAGAAGCAATCAAAACTTCGATCCCGCGCGCCTGGAACCCTTCCAGATGCGGAGAGGCCAGAATCGCGGCTTCAGACTCGCCAGTAGCGTAGAAGATCTGATCCTGTCCGTCCTTCATCCTGCCCAAATAGCCATCCAGGTCGGAAAGGCTGGATTGGGAAGTGGTTTTGAACTTCACCAGCGGCATGATGTCTTCACCCCGGTCTCGATCCTCGTACAGACCTTCTTTCAGCACGGCACCAAAGGTATTCCAGAAGAGATCGTAGCCCTCGGTATCGTCCTTCTTCCGCTTCGCAAGGGTGGAGAGGATCCGTTTGGTCAGCTGCTTTTTCATGACCTGTAACTGCGGCGCGTTTTGCAGCATTTCACGGCTGACGTTCAGCGGCAGATCCTGACTGTCCACCAGACCGCGGACAAAGCGCAGGTAAGCGGGCATCAGCTCCGGGGCGTCGTCAGTGATGAAAACCCGGCGCACAAACAGCTTGAGCTGACAGCGGCGGTCGGTCTGAAATAGGTCGAAGGGCCGGTCGGTCGGAATGTACAGCAGGGCAGTGTATTCGAGCTGCCCTTCGAGGTTGAGGTGCAGTGTCTCCCAAGGGTCGTCAAAGGTTCCGGCGATGTGGTTGTAGAATTCCTTGTGTTGTTCGGCGGTGATGTCTGACTTGGAGCGCAGCCAGAGCGCTTGAGCGGCATTGATCTGCCGGGCTTCGCCGTCTTCGTCCAGCATGCTGACCGGGAAGGTTAAGTGGTCCGCGTAGCGGCGCACCAGGCTGTCCAGCCGGTAAGATTCCAGAAATTCACTCGCATCGTCCTTGAGATAGAGCAGTACCGTCGTGCCTACGGGCGCGCTGTCACCATCGATTTCGGTGATGGTAAAGGTGCCGTCACCGGCGGACTCCCAACGAAAGGCCTGAGCCGTGCCGGCTTTGCGCGTATCAACCACCACACGTTCGGCCACCATAAAGGCACTGTAGAACCCGACACCAAATTGTCCAATGAGCGCGCTGGCATCCTTGGCCTCGGTCATGGCGGCGGCAAAATCAGCGGTGCCGGACTTTGCGATCGTGCCGAGATTGGCCATCAGGTCGGCGTGATCCATGCCGATGCCACCGTCCGTGATTGCCAGCGTGGCGCTTTCCTTGCTGGCGGCAATGAGGATTTTCAGGCTGTCGTCGCCGTCCAGCAGATCGGCCTGTTGCTGAGCCAGAAACCGACGCTTGTCGCAAGCATCCGAGGCGTTTGAAATCAACTCACGCAGAAACACCTCACGCTCGGAATAAAGCGCGGTTGCGACCAGATTAAGCAGGCGGGCGGTTTCAGCTTGGAAAGTATGGGTTTCAGTGGACAAGGTGTTTCCCTCTTAACTCTTCAGCGGGTGTTCTGTGGCCCCCAGGGCCTGGGCAAGACTGTTGGTGGCCTGGCCCGGACGTAGGGGTTTCTGTTGGGACTTATGTGGCGACCAGCCGGAAAGAAACAAGCAGTCGAATGTCGCCGGAACAGCGCCGTCGTCGTCGGCGAAATTTTCGATGTAGTGCTGCAGCGCACCAAACAGGACGCGACGTGAGGTCAGCGTGGTTTGCCGACCGATCACTGCATTCGTTTGGCCCATGCCGCGCAGATCCTGCAGCAGCTTCATGGGGTTGTCGTACGCAACGCTGATTCGGTCGATGTCGGCGACGGGCAGGTTGAAGCCCGCCCGCTGCAACAGTCCGGCCGCGTCGCGAAGGTCCATCACCGGGGACACCCGTGGATGATAGCCGCCGCTGATTTGCGTTTCCGCTTCGACAAAGGATGCGCGCAGTTCGTGCAGGGTTTCACCGCCCAGCGCACTCCCCAAAAACACCCCGTTGGGCTTTAGCGCGGCGCGAATTTGAGCCAGCATGCCGGGCAGGTCATTAATCCAATGCAGCGCCATGTTGGAAATGATCAGGTCGAAGCTGTTCGCGCGCAGGGGCAGAAATTCGAGTTCGGTTTGAGCTTGGGGGCGATTGAAACTGAGATCAACCACATGCGCTTTGCTCAACTTTTCTGGCACCAGCTCGCAGATATCCGTTGGCCACCAGCCCAAGACAGCGACGGTTTCAAAGGTATCTTCGAGGTCTAGCAGGCGATCGCTGAGCCGTTCGGCAGCCTCCGCGTGCAGAAAGTGGTGATCGTCCGCTGTCTCAACTGCATCTTGGCCCGTGCTGATGCCGTCAGCGGACGCAGCCCGCCGGATCTGCATCAGCTTAGCATTTGTATCGAACACGTTAGGCGCGAATGAATCGACCATAATATCGCTTTGATTGAGTTGGGCGAATTTACCTCTATGCATGGGCGATATGGACAAGGATGGCCCGTTTCGCAACACCCTTAAGCCCGCTTTACTTAAAGGGCCCCCCCGCCCCCGGCGCAGGGTGCCGCCGTTTTTGCGGAGTTTGATCGCAGGCGTGCAGGCCACAGTGGATTGGGCTCTGCCGCCGCGATGCGCGCTGTGCTCGGACATGATCGGCGGAATGGCAGGCCTCTGCGGTTCCTGTTTTGCCACAATGCAGTTCCTCACTGACCCCCTGTGCGAGCAGTGCGGGCGACCAACATCGGTCAAAGAAACCTCATCCACCTGTGCCACGTGCCTCACCGCGCCGCCGCGTTATGACTGGTTGCGCGCGGCTTTCGCCTATGACGATGCCAGTCGCTCCCTGATCCTTGCGCTGAAGTACCGCGATAGGCTGGACGTGGTTCCGGCGCTGGCCGGTTGGATGGCAGCAGCGGCGATGCCGAAGATCGAAGCCGGGGACATTATCATGCCGGTGCCCTTGCACTGGCGACGTTTCCTTGCACGACGGTTCAACCAGTCGGCGGCTTTGGCCATGGCGTTGGCAGAGCGTTCTGACGGGATCTATGCCCCGGATTGGATCGAGCGGACACGCAACACCCCACCGATGAAAGCCATGACCCGAAAGCAGCGCGCAGAAAACGTTCTGGGCGCCTTCAGCATTGCGCCCCCTCGTAGGGACGTGCTGCATGGTCGGGGCGTGGTCTTGGTTGACGATGTCTTCACATCCGGGGCGACAATCGAAGAGTTGAGCGCCGAGCTACGCGTCTGCGGGGTATCACGTATCGGCGTTGTGGTGGTCGCGCGCGTGGTCAAGCATACCCATTTCCAACAAGAGTTCGAATTAGAATAGGACGCACCCTATGGCCGACATCGAAATGTATTACCGCGATTTTTGCGGGTTCTGTGCCCGCGCAGAGCGGCTCTTGCAGTCCAAGAACATTGATTTCCGCCGAATCAACATCTGGGAAGTTGATGGCGCAAAGGAAGAGATGATCGAGCGATCCGGCGGCCGAAGAACGGTGCCGCAGATTTTCATCGACGGCCAATCCGTTGGCGGTAGCGATGAGCTGTTTGCATTGGAAGCCGAAGGCAAGCTCGACGCCCTGCTAAACCCGGCCTAAACTCTTTAATCTAGCAGGGGCCGTAGGACCGAGCGTTGGACTGATCCGCCTTGGTCGCCAGCGCTAGTGTTAATGGCTTTGACAGGTTGAGCGCGTCTGTTGAGGCAGTCGCTTCTATTGTTTCCCCCGACCGCATCGACCTTGTGGGACTTTCAATCAACGCCAGCTGGCCCAAGTCCCCCTTTACATAGAGATCCGGGAGTAAGCGGCGGAAGGTGCTTGTGTTGGTCAGGCTATAGCTCAACGCGCCTTCCTCAATCTGGGCAACGCATAGGTCCCAGCGTCGAAGTTCGCTCCAGGGTTCCATCCCCATTGCGCGATAAAGGGGCTGTGTCATGGGGGCAGCGCTGACCACAGCTTGGCGGCCCAGAATCAGGATGGCAATCAGCACCGTCGCGCCGATCACTCCCAGACCCCATTGCCAACGGCGGCCCAGTTCTGCCTGGTCGGGCGCGTCAGCCGGTGCTGCCAGGGGCGCAAGTGCGTCTTCGATGGCCTCGTAGGCCGCGCCTGATGCATGCGGGTCGATGTCTGCCGCCGCAGCACGGCCACTGTATAGCGGCGCGTCACTGTTGGCCTCGTCTGATCCGTCTTGAGTCAGATCAACGTTGATTGCAGCGGAGGCTTCCATGTTCATGGCTGGTTCGAGCATGTCCAGCAGCGGAGTGGATTTCTTACCCTCGCTCAACTCAGCCTCGCTGGCCGTTTGGTTCCAGCGATAGCCACACTCGGTACAACGCAGCCGCCGCGCACCATCAACGAAGTGGATCGCGGCAACTTCGTACACCGTACTGCAGTTAGGACACTCGACGTGCATGGGTTCGTTGAACCTTTCATCCCAAAGAAGCAACTGGCCACCAGCGTGCGAGCCGTCATACCTCGCTCGCACCCTCTTTTAACCACGACGCAGCAAAAAAGGGGAGGGTCAATTGCGGTATAGCCTAAGACTATGCGATTAGATTATCTATCACAACGCGCGTGGTGCGGTTCGTGAACGAAGGGTGTTAACAGTGATTCGAATGGATCAGGTATCGGTAGACTACCCCTCGCGACCCGGGATCATCCGGAACGTCTCCCTTCACCTGCCAGCAGGCTCGTTTTGCTTTGTCACCGGCCCCAGTGGTGCTGGGAAAACCACGCTGCTCAAGCTGATGTTTCTCGGTTTGCGACCTACGGCAGGCACGTTGCAGGTCTTTGGACGGGATGTCGCCTCGCTGTCTCGGGACCAGCGAGCCTATGTGCGTTCACGGCTGGGGGTGGTGTTTCAGGATTTCCGCCTGATCGAGCACATGAGCATCTATGACAACGTCGCCCTGCCGTTGCGACTGGCGGGCAAGGACTCCCAGGGCGATCGCGATTACGTGCGCGAACTGCTCGACTGGGTGGGATTGGGCGATCACGCACAGGCTAAGCCTGAAGAGCTCAGCGGCGGCCAGAAACAGCGTGCGGCGATTGCCCGCGCGGTTATTAACAGGCCAGCCGTCCTGCTCGCGGATGAGCCGACGGGAAACGTGGATGACGGGATTGGCCTCAAGCTGTTGCGCTTGTTCGAAGAGCTGAACAAGCTCGGCACAACCGTTGTTGTCGCGACCCATAGCGAAAGCCTCCTGCAACGGTTTGAGTATCCGACGCTTCGTTTGAAGCAGGGACAGTTGGTCGATCGCGCACCCGCTGCGGGCGCCGTGGCTGAACAAGAACGAGGCGCATTGTGACCCAGTCAAAGACACAGCCGCCAAAGACTAAGGCACCAAAAACGAGGGCACCTCGCCGCACCCGTGGTGTTCTGGCGACCCGAAGGCCGCTGATGGTGTTTCGCGGACAAAGCGCTGCTTTGATGTTGCCTGTGATCCTCGGGCTCATGGCTGTTCTGGCTACATTTTTTGCCCTTCAAACCACGCAAAAGGTGTTCGAGCTGCAAGAATCCATTGGGCTTGCGAATAGCGAATTGACCGTATTTGTCCCATCCACACCCGGTTTGACCCCAAGCGATACGGACCCGGCCGTGAAGCGGGCGTTGGATCTGTTACACAATAGCGCTGGGCTGGGGCGGATCGAGGTGCTGAGTCGGGAGGCGACGCGCGCGTTGATTGAAGGTACGATTGGCAGCGCTATCCAGCCGCATGTGCCGCTTCCCAGTATCCTTTCTGTCAAACGCGCCCGCCGCGGGGATTTGGATGTTGCGGCGCTGGGGGTGGCACTGGACCGGGCCGCACCGGGTTCTCTGCTGGACGATAACGCCGCCCTGCGCACCAACTTGCAGGCCGCCCGCGCCGCCGAAATGGCCAAGGGCGCCGCTTTACTGGTGACGGTCCTGATTGTTGTCAGCATCACCGCTGCTTTGGTCATTGGTCAGTCAGTGGAAATGCAGGGGGAAGTGATCGACGTGCTTTACGTCGCAGGTGCGTCGGATCGGGTGATCTTGTCTCAGTTTGTCGGCTTTACTCTGCGCAGTGCGCTGCTGGGTGTTGCCGTTGGTGCCCTGGGGGGGTGGACGCTGCAACTGGCCTATTGGCCTCGTGTGCTGAGCGAGCCCAACACTTTGCTGCCGCTGCAGGCCCCTGTGATGCTCGTGGTGATCCTATTGCTGGTTCTGGCGTCGGTTGGATCAGCGCGATGGAATGTTCTCAGAAAACTAAAACGAACATTTTAGCTTAGACTTGAACCTGTGGGCTGGCGCGTTAACCTAGGCTGCGTCAGAGGTCGGTAACTGCTCTCGCAAAGACCCGTTGAGGAAAAAAACTGCATGGCAAATCTACGTTCGACAATTGCGAAACTCGTTGGATATCTCTGGACGGGCGTTCTTGGGCTTTTGGGCTGGCCGGTCGTCTTTTTCGGTAAGGGTCCAACTTTTGCCTTTGGTCAGTTTTGGGCCAAGGGTGTTCTGGCGATTTCGCGCATATTTGCGGGCGTAACCTGGAAGGTTGAGGGCCTGGAGAACCTGCCCAAAAATCCCTACATCCTCGCCTCAAAGCACCAGTCTTTCTTCGACACTGTCGTTTGGTCACTGCTGATTCCAGACGCAGCTTATGTGATGAAAGAAGAGCTGCTGAGCCAACCTATTTTTGGTTGGTTCATTCGTCGCCTCGATATTGTTGCATTGGATCGTTCGGCGGGCTTGTCATCGCTGAAAAAGCTGCTCGTGGACTCCGCGGCTAAGGCTGACCAGGGTCTGCCCGTGATCATCTTTCCTGAAGGCACGCGGACGATTCCCGGGGTTAAGGGACGCTATCACCCGGGTGTCGCCGCTATGTACGAGAAGCTTGCCCTGCCTGTCGTGCCCGTGGGTACGGACAGTGGTGTTTTCTGGGATCGCGGATTTAAAGGGCTGAAAGCGGGACAGATCACCGTATCCATCCAACCGCCGATCATGCCGGGCCTGGACAAGCGCACGTTCCTGAACAGCGTGTCCAATACCATAGAAGATGCGTCCCTGAGGTTGCTGCCGGAGGGTTATGAACCCGAACAGTTACAAGCACAGGCCCAGACAAAGGGCGTTTCAGCGGACAAATAATCAAGCCAGCGTTAGAAACCACTCTTGCGAGAATACAATACGATGAACAATCGTTTATCTTTTCGCGAAATTGCTGCATTTGTCAGCTAGAGCTGGGTCTTAGTCTCATAAAACCTGCGTTTTTTGTTGGTTTTGCATGGTCTGCTTGGCCCGTTCGTTGGCCGTTTGACCTTGAGACATGCAATTTTGGAGTTTCCTCGTTTGACTTTCTTTCGCCTCTACCGCATCGCCGCTCTCGTCCCTTTGAGCCTCATCTGCGCGCCGCTTGCGACAGCGCAAAGTGTCATGGAGATTGTGGAGGGCGAGCTGCACCACGCCTTTGGCCTGTTCGGGCCCGTTGCTTTCGACGCCGATGGCGTGACCGTCAGCGGCGACACAGCGACCCTGGATCGGGCGCGATACGGCGGTATTCTTGCGGGCGCAGTCAGTCTGGACATTCGTCCGCTCGGGGATGGCGTTTTTGATGTCCAAAGCCGGAACGTGCCCACAGATGTAATGAATCCCGATGGATCGGCGATTACAGCGGACCAATGGCGTTTTGACGGGGAGTGGAATGATGCCATCAAGGGGTATCAAAGCCTCGACTACCAGATTTCAGGGCTGAGCATGATCACGGCCGGCGGCGCCCTCTATGCGGCCTCGGATATCGTCATGCGCGCCGACGAAAATGGGTATTCCCTGCGTCTGACTGGACTGACACTGGGTGGAGGGGACGCTCCCGCGGTGCCAGGGGAGCTGGATACACGCTTTGGTCTGACGATCGAAAACCTGATTTATGAAGGCCGATGGACCGGCAGCGCCGCTGGGGCACCCTATGCCAGTCTGGGCCGGTCGCTGGATCTGCGCTTTCTCGATGCGCGCGTAGAGGGAGGTGATGCGCTGCTGGCTTCAACCCTCGCGCATTTGGAGAACCTGTACCTGCCAGCCTCTTCGTCCTTTACGGACCTGCAGGTATCAGGCCTGTCGCTGTATTTCGGGCCTCAGCAGCTTGAGGTCTCGCTGGAGAGTTTCTCTATCCCCGCGTCATCACAGGGCGAGCAGTTGAAGTCCCAGATGATCAACATCGTTCTCGATGGACTGGATATTCGTCGGCGCGAAGATTTTGCCAGTTTGAACAGTGGATCCATCAACGTGGATCTCGAAGGTGCTGACGTCGAAGGATTTTCGCGGGCACTGGCGTCGCTGTTCAAGCCTGCGGAACCCGGTGCCAGCTGGTCCATTCTTGCAGATACCTTGCTGTTCTTTGATTCAATCGGGTTCGAGGGATATGCGGAAGACTTGGTCTTTGCGCTGCCTGACCGGCTGTTTTCCTTGTCCATGAAGCAAGCGCGCGGAGCGCTGGGTCTGACGGACATGCGCCTGGATGGTGGCTTCATCACATTGCGTGGCCAGGCCGAAGGGATCGATCTGAGCGCCATGACGTCGCCTGCGGGTGTTGAACCGGACCCGATTGTTATTCCCAGTGTTGTTCCCGTGCTGGGCGGCCGATTGATCCGGTTTGATCCCCTGTCTCAAAGCCTGGTTCCCAGCGAATTTGAAGGCACGCTGGAGGTGACTGGACTCCCCATGGCGAACCTGCGTCAGACCCTCGCCAGTTTGCCACGCAGTGGATCGGTTCAAGAACCCAGTGCGCTGATGCGCTCGCTGGTCAGCGGAGCCCTGGGCATGGTGACACCCTTCCTGATCCAACCCCCGCGCGTCGGTATAACCGATGCCTTTGCACGGGCTGATGACTACACCATGACGATCACGGGCGAGCATCAAGTTATGCCCATTCCACCGCTGTTCGGTTTCGGAACCTTCACGGCAACGGTCGAGGGTTTGAATAAGGTGGAAGCCCGCGCCAATGCGGCGACTGAAGCGGCACTGGCGGCAGATGCCACCGACGAACAGGGTGTGGCCGACTATGGCCGCCGGATCGCCGGTTGGGCTGAACGCTTGCGGGATCTTGGCACAGCATCGAGTGCCAATGCGCAAACCTATGTCCTTGAATTGACTCAGTTCGGTGAGATTGAATTGAACGGCAATCCACTCAACCAACGCTAGCCCAGTCTGGTCTTTGAGTGGATTTCGTTTAGGTTACACTAATGTACCGGTGTTTTAGTTAAGTTTAGGTTTGTCATTACTGCGACGCCTGATTGAAGTTTCTAAGGGGGCCTTACTGATGAAAAAGCAACGTCGCACGCTGTTCTCCAGCGTCGCTATTTTGGTTGCAGGCATGTTTGCCAGCGGACTATCGCAAGCTCAGAACCTGTCTGTTGGGGCCGTTGAAAGTGCTGTGTCAGGCATGATGGAACGGCCCGTTTCGCTTTTCCTTGGCCTGCCGGTTGAATACAGTGGTGTTTCCGTTTCTGCAGTCGAAGGCTCTGATGCCGAATTCGATGTGGTCTTTGAGAATGCGAATATGCTGGGGCTGCCCTTGGGTGATGTCAGCCTTGACGCTGAAGTCAGTGCCTCCGGCGCGCTGCAACTCACAGCCAATCTGGCACCCGTGCTCACGGGCGTACTGGGGATGCTGGATACCACGCTTGAAGTTGATACCTTCCGCCTCTCCATGTCGATCAATGTCGAAGCGCAGGCCATCGAGCGGGTGACTTTGACCGTCGATGATCTGTATGCGGCGCCGGGGAGCACGACAGGACGGGATTATCTTAAACTCGATGGCGTCATCTT
>Ga0206125_10003782_pt1 | contig 14054 bp, 9 predicted proteins | sample Helgoland_Spring_4_FD_148598 | JGI IMG/M metagenome (GOLD analysis project Ga0206125, IMG submission 148598) | Pelagic subsurface seawater microbial communities from Kabeltonne, Helgoland, North Sea - Helgoland_Spring_Bloom_20160331_1 | ecosystem: Environmental > Aquatic > Marine > Epipelagic ... | reverse complement strand
AATCGCAGAAGCCGCCAAGCAGGACCCCTGCACGCAGGCCCTTCAGGTCAAATTCGCTTACGCCGTCACCGCCCACAAGAGCCAAGGCGGCCAATGGCCCGCCATCGTCGTCGATCAAGGCTACCTCACCGAGGAGATGGTCGACCTCGAATGGCTCCGCTGGCTCTACACCGCACTCACCCGCGCCCAACAGGAGGCCCACCTCCTCAACTTCCACCCCCGCTTCCTCGCCACCCCCACCGAGGAATAGGGACCGCATTATCACCCCTTGACCCATATATAAATAAGGTTAAGGAGTTACAAAGGCAATTGGTCACATTTATGCCTCCAAACCACTTGCCATGCGCCCCCTCACGCTGCTCCTCGGCTGCCTCCTTATCAGCACGCCCCTCCTCGCCCAACTCCCCTCCTACGTCCCCACCGACGGCCTCGTCGCCTGGTATCCCTTTAACGGCAACGCCAACGATGAGAGTGGCAACGGCCACGATGGCATCATCACGGGAGCCACGTTTTCAGAGGATCGAAATGGCAACGCTGACGCTTCCATTGAGTTCAACGGCTACCCGGTCCCCGGCACTAACCGCACGCAGGTTGGGCTGGACAATCATGTTTACGTTCCCGACTTCGACGACCCCTTCAGCAACGGGCTGTCCATCTCCCTCTGGGCACTGGAATTCCCGACTTCAGAGAGTGCATTTCTCCAAAGAAGGAACAACAACAACATTGACTTCAACCTCGAGTTGAATACCTCAAATCAAATCGCCGCACACCTCGGTTTTACATCCTTCAGCAGTCAGGAGAGCATGCCAAGCGAACAATGGACGCATCTCACCCTGACCTATGACGAGGAAAGCATCAAGCTTTACAAAGACGGTGCCCTGATTGAAGAACAAGCCGCCTCACAATCAGTCAACAATTTTGCCAATGAACTCTTCATCGGGAAATACATCTACTACGGCGGATTGACCCACCATTTCTTCTTCAACGGAAGGCAGGACGACCTTGGAATTTGGAGTCGGGTACTGACTCCAACCGAGGTGCAAAGCCTCCATCAATCAGAACTTCAAGATGCATCATGCACCCTGCCGCAGGTACTGGCCAATGGATTGGCGGTTTCCGACTCCATCGTCATCAATTCAGAAGGGACATTGACCTTGACGACAGCAGCATCAGTACCCCTGGACTCTACCCTATTGACCTCCTTCTCGATGAGTTTCGGGTCAGCACAGAGTATCACGCTACCCAATCTCGAGTCCAACAAGAACTATCGGCTTCAAGTCGATGGTCGCTACGGCATCGCTGATGGATGGAACCACTGCGATGCAGCATTCACTTATGCTTGGGACACCATCACAGGCACAAAGGTCAATTGCAATGGCACACAAGACGCCCAACCATATGGGGCCTGGCTATTTGACGGAACCTCGGCCACTGATTGGCAGCGGCCAGACAACGATATAGACAACAATTCCGCATTCTGTTCGGGGGGCGACAGGACATATTGGTGGACGATCAGTGGCAATGGTAATGCCAATACCATAGGCTTCACAGATTGCTGCTATGGTGACAACAGTGGATCTCTAGATTTTAAGTTGTTTGAACTTTCCGGTCAAAACGCATCCGTCGTCTGGCCAGATGGATCCAATGCATCTCAATTCACAATCTCCCCTACCGCAAGCGGGTGGGTCACTTGGACTTCGCCCGAAAATCAAACTTGCGCGGACAGCGTGTTCGTCCTTCTCGAATATGGCCCAACGGATCCAATTGATGAAACAACATCCAATGTTGCTTGCATTCAGATTCAATCTGCGACTCAGCAACTCGATGTGGTAACGAGAATTGTCATCCCATCGCTTTTGAGCACAGACATGAGTTCATCGAACATCCAATTGTCGATGAATGGCGTTTACATGCCGCATTGGATAGGCCGCACTTGGCCTGACTCCACAGAGTTCTTTATACGAATGGCGAGCATCCCTGAAGGCACAAGCATTCTGTCCGTCGAAATGAATCCTAACTACAATCATGCAAATGATGGAACCGTGGTGTTTGATGTCTTCGATGACTTTGAGGCCGCTTCAATCAATGACAACCTGTGGTCCAATTCCGTTCAAAGCGGGGCCTCAATGAATCTCTCAAGCGGAGAACTCATCATGAATGTCACCCAAACAGACAACTACGTCTCGCTATTCACGGATGACTCATTTAACCTCACGGAAAATTGGGCTGGACTCATTCGATGCCGCACACAAGACAACAGGGGACACACCTGCATCGCTTTTGGTTCAGGGTACAATGCACCCCGTCTCGCACAAGGCGGATACGCACAAGCCAATGGCTATGGGTTTGGCGAAGGACACAATCAGAACTGGGCAGTCAACATGGCACTCGATGGGCAAGGAATTCCCACTTCAATCTGGAATGGCGGCTACTTTGGACACGACGAGGTTTACTCGGATGTACACTTTTCTTGGAATGAAGATGACTTTCAGATTCGGGTTGATGGAGAGTTAGAGGTTGACATCTCGGATGCCGCCAGCTTCCGGACCACTGAAACCTACCCCTTCTTCATCTGGTTGAATGCCTGGGACGGAAACAACCGCACCCTTTGGGTGGACTACGCTGCAGTCTTCAAACAGGCAAACGTGAGCGTCTCTTTGTTGAGCCCGGGATGCATGGAAGGATGTACCGACCCCGAGTCCTGCAATTACGATTCGGAGGCCAATCTCGATGACGGTAGCTGCATCCCGTCCGGCTGTATGGAGGAAGGCGCCTGCAACTACAATGCGTCGGCGGAGTGTGAGGGCGCGACGTGCGATTACAGCTGCTGCCCAGGTCCCGGTTGCTGCGGACCGGGTACGACATGGGACCCCATTCTTCAGTCCTGCGTGGCCGAAACACCCGATGCAACAGCGGCAGAAGACTGCTCATTGTTCACCCTCCAAGAACTGTCATCCGGCTACCTCCTGCAACAAGGGCAACTCGACCTACAAGACACTCTGATCATTGGACTGCAACAACAGGTGGATTCGCTGAATGCCCTGCTCAACAACTGTCCCGGCAACGACTGACCCCATGCGCCATTTCCTACTCCCCTTCGCCCTGCTCCTGAGCGTCAGCCTTGCCGCCCAAGTCCCCTCCTACGTCCCCACCGACGGCCTCGTCGCGTGGTATCCCTTCAACGGCAATGCCAACGATGAAAGTGGCAATGGCAACAACGGCAGTGTCAGCGGCGCTTCAATCACATCGGACCGAAATGGCAATCAAAGCGCCTTCCATTTCAATGGAAATGGAAATCAGGTCAACATACCATATTCCTCTTCCTTATCTCCAACGGAAGAGGTCTCTGTAGCTGCATGGTGCCGTGCTGAGACTTTCGAGGGCAAAAACCTGGTCTCCAATGGCACCCATGTGAACTTCTACCATCGGAGCTATTACTTGTTTGGACCTGACGCAAATGGTCAATGCCGGTTCCGTCTGCACGCCGGAACAACCGAAGAGTCCATTTTTACCACCACCTCATTTGACCTGTCTGAGTGGGTTCACGTGGTGGGAACCTATGACGGCCACTCGATGCGCACATACGCGAATGGGGTATTGGAAGGCGAGCTCTTGAAATCAGGTGCTATCAATCAACATGGGAACGGCACTACAATCGGCAGCAACATCTTTTACGCCTATTCAGACTACTGGTTCCAAGGTGACATTGATGATGTGGGCATCTGGAACCGCGCCCTCACGGCGACGGAGGTTCAAGCGCTTTATCTCTCGACTCCTCCACAAAACGGATGCACAGATGCCAGCGCCTGCAATTACGATTCGGATGCCAATCTTGACGATGGAAGTTGCATCCCGTCCGGCTGCATGGAGGAAGAGGCATGCAACTACGATGCGGCGGCGGAGTGTGAGGGCGAGGCTTGTGACTACAGCTGCTGTCCGGGGCCAGGTTGCTGCGGGGCCGGGACGCATTGGGATGCCAACTTGGCCACCTGTGTTGTTGACGTGCCGGATTCGGTTGATGCGGCTTGTACGCTGATGAACCTTCAGGAATTGGCGAGTGGATACGCCGCCCTTGTCGAGCAGAATGTCGCACTGGACAGCCTCCTTTCCGCTTGTGAGGGAGAGGGTACTGCAAATGCGTCAGCTCCCTGTGCCGGCCAAGATCATGTCACCTACCACGGCTACGATTACGCCATCGTCGAGATCGGCGACCAATGTTGGTTTGCCGAAAATCTTCAGACGGAAGCTTACAACAACGGAGAGCCATTGCAGTCTGATCTTAACTCAGGGGCATGGTCAACCACAAATGAAGGCTCGTACTCCATCTACAACGACGAGGAAACCAACTCAATCAATCTTGGCTTTTTATTCAATTGGCATGCCGTAGCAGATGGAAGGGGACTATGTCCCTTAGGTTGGAGCGTGGCCAATGAAGACGCTTGGATCGCGCTTGAGGAGTACATCGAGAGCAACCTTCAAGCGGATGAAATAGGCTTGCACCTCAAATCCACGGAAAGTTGGACCAACGGAAACGGTATTGACACCTATGGATTTGCAGCAAAAGCAGCAGGTTACCGCTCTAATGATAGTGGCGAGTACAATTACATCGGCAACTACACCTATTTCTGGAGCAGTACACCCTCTAGTTCAAATTCCGCATTCGTGAGAAGGCTTGACTATTTCTCTGACAACCTCACGAAATACAGCGGGAACGACAACCTAAACCAGGGATTCTCGGTGCGGTGTGTGAAGGATTGAGGGCTGGCCTTGGGAGCGGTGGTGGACCTCGTGGGGCGGAGAGTTGAGGGAGTGGCGTAGTTTGGGGGCATGAGTTTGGAGGAGTTCCTTTCGTTTTTTGAGGCGATGCCGGCCTGGCAGAAGCTGGGTTGGATTGTCGTGTGCATGTCGGCCAACCTCATTGTGGAGTCGGTGCGGCCGTTGTTTCGCGGCGGGTTCCGCAGTTGGAAGCACACGCGGACCAATCTGACGTTCCTGACCACCACCATGGTGATCAACGTGGTCTTCGGGGCGGCGGCCGTGGGGCTGTTCGAGTGGACGGCGGCGACCGGGTTTGGGCTGCTGCATTGGGTGGCCATGCCGCTGTGGCTGCAGCTGCTGGTGACGGTGATGACGCTCGACCTCATTGCCCAGTACACCGTCCACTACCTGCTGCACAACTGGAAGTGGATGTGGAGGCTGCACATGGTGCACCACAGCGACACCCATGTGGACGTGACGACCGGGACGCGCCACCACCCCATTGACTTCATCTGCCGCGAGACGTTTGCGCTCATCGGCGTGATCGTGACCGGGGCGCCAGTGGCGTTCTACGGGTTCTACCGCATCGTGACCGTCTTCTTCACCTACTGGAACCACAGCAACGTGGGGCTGCCACTGGGGCTGGACAAGGCGCTGAGCTGGATCGTGGTGACGCCCAACCTCCACAAGTTCCACCACCACCACGAAGTGCCGTGGACGGACCGCAACTACGGCAACGTGCTGAGCATCTGGGACCGGCTGTTCGGCACCTTCGTTTACGGCGATACTTCAGAAGTGGTCTACGGACTCGACATCACCGATTCCGAAAAGAGCGACAACATCCGTTACCAAATGGGGCTGCCCTTCAACCGCAGCGTGCCGACCTCTTCTTCATCGCAAGGCCATTAAATCCTCAGTCATTGGGGGATTTCAAGGAGCCTGCAGGCGCTGGCCATGCCTCAACGAGGCCATGCCAAGCCCGACCCATGTCAACCTTGCACGTGTTACAGAGACAATTTCTTGCTTGAGTTGACATTGAGCAGCCCACCGTTGATACCTCAGCAAAAACAAGATTATTCCCACGTCCATCACGTCGTATTTTTAAGATATGATAAGAGGCGCTATTTCGCTTTGCGCAGCCTTTATGGGCATGCTGCTGTTCAACGGGGCTCATTTGCAGGCACAAGAACCTGTGACCCAGTTCCAGATGTTCGGCCACCTCACCTCGACTGCGGAAATCATTGAGAACGATTGGCAGAGCGATTTCAGCTTGGGTGAGCACGATTTCTTTGTAGTCAGCAAAATCACCCCACGGATCTCCTTTCTGAGTGAGACGGTTGTAGCTCCAACAGGTGGGATGGGGCACAGCAGTTCAGGGTTTAAGGTGAGCATTGAACGTGCCCGGCTCAAATATCAACACCGCGAGTGGCTGTCCATTATCGTGGGAAAGATGCATACGCCCGTCAATTATTGGAACGATGTCTACCACCACGGCAGGCTGTTCTTCCCAACCATAGACCGACCGCGGTCCTTTGGAACAGCCATACCCATTCATACCCTCGGCCTGCGACTGCAGGGCCAAAACATCGGAGGCATCAACCTGGGGTACGACCTCGTGATTGGCAATGGCATGAGCTCCACTGACATCTCAGACGGGTCCCTTCAAAAGTCCCTCACCGCAGCCGTTCACATCAAGCCAAAAGAAGGCATGAGGATAGGGCTGAGTGCATATCGGGACCTGATCAAAGAAAACTCGACAGGCTCCCACTCGGGACATTCGAGCACTTTCCATTACACCATGGGCGATGCCAATTGGTACCCCGTTGACCTTAATTTCGAACTCTACTGCTTCAGCTTTTACGGGAACCGTGGGAAATGGGAAACACTGCTTGAAACCACATGGAACCGCAACAGCCTGAGTGACACCAATGACCCCGACTTGGTTTCGGTGCTGGACAGCTTAGGAAGATCAGACAATACCACCTTTTATGCCTATGCAGGCAGGAAAGTCAGCAAGTTGGACCGGATCTATGGCTTGTTAGACATTTCCAATGTGTCAGAAGCAGACCTCCACTTAAAGTCCAACAAACTCACCAAGTTTGGTTTCGGTTGGAGCCATGATTTCAGCGCATTGGTAAGGAGTCAAGTGCAGTTTGAGCGCTATACCGGCCTGGCTGGGTATGAGGTTCCCGCCGATGACAAATGGGAAATCAAGTTGCGCATAGCCTATTGCCTGTATTGATGGAATACAAAACGCTACTTGCAATATTGCTACTCGGGCTGTCCATGGTTTCACTGGGGCAGTCAGGAACGCCTATTGGCAAAGATTTGGGCACAACCAAGATGTCAGACGAGGCACTTCAAAGCGTCTTCCGCGGGAACAAATCGATTTGGAACAATCAAAATCCCGTCACCGTTGTTTTGACCTCAAGCAATTCCAAAGGGTTTGAGCTGACGGCACAATGGGCATTGGATTCAGATGGCTTTGAATTCCAAAAACACTGGCTTTCCCTTGTATTTCAGGGCAGAGCGAATGCTCCTGTTTTCTTGAAAGACGAATCAGAAGTCGTCACCTACGTTCAAGAACACCCTGGCGCGATAGGCATTCTCTACGATACTGCAGCTCCTGCTGAACTGGTGATCGAGGTGAAATGACCTTTCTAAATTCCCTGATTGCTCGGATTTGGGGGCCCTTCATGCTGATGGGCCTGCTGCTCACTTTTACGGTGGGCTTCTACATTCCGCGTCAGCAAGCCAGGACCTTGAGGGAGTTTCAACTTGCGGAACTCGGTGAAGTCGTCAAGGTGATGGCCGACAACATCAGCGTTGCAGGCCAGTACGATGACTGGAGCAATCTGAACGAAATCTTCCAAGGTGCCAGCGACAGACCGAGCCTAGAATTTGCCGCATTGATCTTGGAGTCTGGCGGGATGTCTTCATTGGTGGCCTCCAACCCCCCCAATGTAACGGAAGCCACGCTCGAAGCGGCAAAGGACAACCCCCTCTTGGTCATGGCACCGTTTGACGGTGGCACCTTCAAAGGACAGGTGGTCGTGATGGGCTCAGAAGCCTTCATAGACAGCGAACTCGCACGCCTAAACTTCCCTTTGCAAATCGCCTTGGGCTTGGTGCTGCTGGCAGTCACCCTCATGTACTTCTTCCTCATCGCAAGGGTTTCCCGGCCCTTAAATGCAGTGCAGAAAGTAGCAGAACTCATTCGCCAAGGCGAGTTGAAAAAACCCGTTGAGAACAACTCCAAAATTCGAGAACTGCGTTCATTGAACCTCGCTCTCGAAGGGCTTCGGTCCGGACTTCTCGAACAGCGCAACACCAACATGACCTTGACCAAAGGCATGGAAAATGAAATCAAGCGACAAACGAAAGACCTGCGGAAAACCCTCGACGAGTTACAAGACAGCCGCAATCTTTTTGGAAGTGTCATTGAATCTGCACTGGACGCCATGGTCATCGCCAATGGAGAATCGCTCATTGTCGAATGGAACCGCAAAGCCGAGATGATTTTCGGATGGAGCCGCGAAGAAGCCATTGGTCAGTCGCTAACCGCACTCATTATTCCCAAAGTGCACCGCCATGGACACAACGAGGGGATGGCGAAATACCATGCCACAGGCCAAGGCCCTGTGATAAACAAAAGCTTTGAAACCACGGCAATGCGCCGCAATGGCGAGGAGTTCGACATCGAGCTCTACATCACTTCAGTGCGCATTGGAAACGAGGAGATTTTCTCCAGTTTTATCCGGGACATCACACAGTCCAAGCAACTGGCGCAAGATTTGGAACATCAGCGCGAGCTCAATTCTGAAGTATTGAATGGTTTGCCCTTGATGATCAGCCTCAAGAAGCGCGATCTCAAGTACACCTTCGTCAACAATCGGGCCCAAGAAGTACTCGGAAAATCCCGAGAAGACATGATTGGCCGCACCGAAAGCGAAGTGTTTGAAACCGAATGGGTCGAAGAATCGGCCGAACTGGACCAACGCATTTGGGAAGGTGAAAACATCCAGCCCCTCGAATACACCTTCCGACACCAGAACAAGCCGCGGGTCTTTCTCATTGGGCGCTATATCATCACCTTGGGGTCAGACACCCCCACTTCCTATCTCTTGACCTATGGTTTTGAAGTCTCACAGCTCAAAGCCGCACAAGCGCAATTGGAACAGGCCCTAAAGACAAAAGACGAATTCCTGGCCACCATCAGCCACGAAATCCGCACGCCTTTGCACAGCATCATCGTATTGGCAGAATTGCTGAATCAATCTGACCGGACCAGTGAAATCCCAGATTTCAGCGCCAACATCCGCTCTTCCTCTCGACACTTGCTCGATTTGGTCAACGACATTCTAGACTTCTCCAAAGCCAGTGCAAAGCGCCTAGAACTCAGCCCTACAGAAGTCAACATCGGAGAATTCATCCATGGGCTGAAACGGGTCGACACCACCGAACAATTAAAGGATGTCACCTTCTCAAAGGAATCAGAAGGGTGCGAGGGCATCGTCGTATTGGCCGACAGAGTCCGACTGAATCAAGTGTTGCAAAACCTACTGTCCAACGCGTTCAAATTCACCGAGACGGGCGAAGTCAAGTTGACAATCAAGGGCGGGTTGAAAGGAACCGATTTCAACATGCTCTGGACGGTCACAGATACGGGCATCGGGATATCGGAGGAAAACCAAGAAAAAGTGCTCAACGCTTTTGAGCAGGCCCATTCAGGCATTACGCGACGTTTTGGCGGAACAGGCTTGGGACTCGGCATCGTCTCCAAACTGCTCGATCTCATGGGCAGCAAACTCGAGATCAAAAGTGAGCTTAACAAAGGCTCCACTTTCCAGTTTAGCGTGTCCTTCCCTGTGGTGGATACACCAATACAAGCGGCTTCAAACGACACCCGAAGCCCCCATATTCGCGGCTTAAAAATGCTCTATGTCGAGGATATGGCGCCGAATCAAATGGTCATGAAGGCCATGTCACGGCCCCTTGGAATTGACTTGCACTTGGCTTCTTCGGGTATGGAGGCGATCGAACAGTGCGCCCAGGGCTCCTTTGACTTGGTCCTCATGGACATCCAAATGCCAGAAATGGATGGCGTAGAAACATACAAGGCGCTGCTCAAACATGATGCATTTGACAACAACACCCCCACTTACGCCTTTACCGCCCATGCCGGTGGAGATGAGTCCAGCCGTTTCATGCGCAACGGATTTGCAGGTGTTTTGACCAAGCCACTGACGCCCCATCAGCTGGAGACATTTTTAAACGACCATTTGAAAGATGAACAGCACCACCTCAGCTGAATTCAACCCCGCCTACTTCAAGTCCATTATGGGAGAATTCCCCGAGGAGTGGCGAGAGTTTGTGGCGGTGAATGTTCGCACTTTTAGCGAAGGCTTCGACAAGCTAAAAGCGGCTTCGGATGCCGGTGACATGGAGGTGGTCTCAGACGTCAGGCATGCATTGAGTCCCTCCCTGCAACAGTGGGGTACCGTCACCTTGGACACACAGCTCATGGCCTTGGAATCAGCAGACTTATTGGAGCATTGGAAAGCCATTGAGCCCGAATTCAAAACCCTACTCAGCGCGCTTAAAGCGTTGACATAAAAAAGGGCCCGAGGGCCCTTTTTTATGTCTCCGTAAGTCCGGCAAAGTCAGACCATCCGTGACTTGAGGTCCCCATCGATGGCATCGAGGAATTGCTCGGTGGTCAGCCAATGTGCCTCCGTCATGTCCTTGCCATGGATGAGCAAAGCGAGGTCCTTGGTCATGCGGCCGCTCTCCACCACATCGATGCACACCTGCTCCAAGGTCTGGGCAAACGTGCGCAACGCGTCGTTGCCGTCGAGTTTGCCTCGGAAGTCGAGTCCCCGGGTCCATGCGAAGATGCTCGCGATGGGGTTGGTCGAGGTCTTCTTGCCTTGCTGGTGCTGGCGGTAGTGACGGGTCACCGTTCCATGCGCCGCCTCGGCTTCCATGGTCTTGCCATCAGGTGTGACGAGCGTAGAGGTCATCAAGCCAAGAGAGCCAAAGCCCTGTGCCACAGTGTCCGACTGGACATCGCCATCGTAGTTCTTGCACGCCCAGACAAAACCACCGTTCCACTTCATGGCCGCAGCGACCATGTCGTCGATCAATCGGTGCTCATAGGTGATGCCCGCTGCCTCAAACTTGTCTTTAAACTCCGCATCGAACACCTCCTGGAAGATGTCCTTGAAGCGGCCGTCATAGGCCTTGAGGATGGTGTTCTTCGTAGAGAGGTACAATGGCCAGCCTTTGGAAATAGCCTGGTTCATACAGCTGCGTGCAAAACCGTAAATGCTCTCATCGGTGTTGTACATGCTCATGGCCACACCACCACCTTCAAAGTTGTAGACCTCCCATTCTGTGGCTTCTCCTCCGCCCTCTGGTGTGAAGGTCATGGTCAGCTTGCCCTTCTCTTTGATTACCGCATCGGTGGCCTTGTACTGGTCGCCAAAAGCGTGACGCCCGATGCAAATCGGCTGCGTCCAACCCGGCACCAGGCGTGGGACATTCTTCATGATGATGGGCTCGCGGAAAACAGTGCCCCCGATGATGTTGCGGAGCGTGCCGTTGGGGCTGCGCCACATCTTCTTGAGGTCAAACTCCTCCACGCGCTGCTCGTCGGGCGTAATGGTCGCACACTTGATGCCGACGCTGTGCTTCTTGATGGCTTCTGCAGCGTCCACCGTGATCTGGTCGTTGGTCTCATCACGCTTCTCGATGCCCAGGTCGTAATAGAGCAGCTCGATGTCGAGGTATGGGAGGATGAGGCGATCCTTGATGAATTGCCAGATGATGCGGGTCATCTCATCGCCGTCGAGCTCGACGACTGGGTTGTGAACCTTGATCTTTTCCATGTTCATTCTATATAGTAGTCCAGCCTTGGTGTAGAACGGACGGGGCGCGAAAGTACTGCCGACCCGAGGGGTCGGTCAAATCGTGTCCTGAATACACCGCTTGGGCGGTAGAGGCAATCAGGCGAGTTCGCGCTCGCTGAAGTAGAAACTGCCTTCGATGGCGGCGTTCTCGTCGCTGTCGCTTCCATGCACTGCATTGGCTGCAATGCTCTCTGCGAAATCTGCGCGGATGGTTCCTGGCGCAGCCTCTGCAGGGTTGGTGGCACCAATAAGGGTGCGGAAATCCGCCATGGCATTGTCCTTCTCAAGGATGGCTGCCACAATGGGGCCGCTGCTCATGTACTCGGTGAGCTCACCAAAGAAGGGGCGCTCGCTGTGCACGGCGTAAAAAGCCTGGGCATCGGCGAGGGTCAATTGGGTCCACTTCATCGCCTTGATGGTGAATCCGTTCTCGATGATGCGGTCAATGATCTTGCCGGTGTGTCCAGCGCCGGTAGCGTCCGGCTTGATCATGGTGAAGGTGCGGTTTGTGGCCATGGTCTTCTAATGTAAAGTGGAGTTTCGCCGTGCAAAAATAGGGGTTTCCTTAAAGCCAAATCACCAGTCCACGAAAGGGCCTGTTTTGGGCCTGGTTCTCTCACACCTCAACGGCCCTCCTTTATTTCAAAAAACACACTGCAGTGACCTTGAACATCGCCTCATTGATCCTGGTCGCTTGAACATGAAGAATACCAGTACACAACCTGAAAAACAGGGAAAATTCGGTGTAATAATCGACCAAAAAGGGGTCTTAAGTATTACCCGCAGAAATTTTGCAAACGTCCTCAATAAACCTATAAGCCCATTGGTAATAATATTACATACAGTATGTCACACTAATGACATTTTTGAGGGAAAGTGAAAAGGGGCGCAACTCCGGAAAACACCATGAACAACAATGATTTGTTCATCACGCGAACGAAGAAATTAATTTAGGGGCAACCGAATCGTCATGCGCTTACTTGCCTGTCTCCTTAAGCTCACCGCGAGCTGCTCGCTGTTTTTTTTCAGTGCGATCCTCTCCCATGGTCAAGATGTAGTTTATGTCCCCCCCATGGAAGTCGGTGGGCAAGAATCGGGCACCTTCACCATACCGTGGAGCTTGACATACCCGCTCTCTCCAGAAGTATCCTTCACATTGTTGAGCGACAACGCAGGCGCACTCGATAGCCTCATGTGCTGTCAATTCAGTTTTACTTACGAATCCTTTGACATGGCCATGGACGGTGATGGCCTTGCTACCGGGGGATACACGGAACTGAATTGGTCATTAAACGGCTTGCAATTTCCAGAGGAGACATTCTGGGTGGAATACAACCGTGGCGGAGTACCCATGGGCTCGATTCAATTTACCATGGCCCCTTTCATCACTCCGGAAATGCCGGCCATCAGCATCGCAACAGAAGAAGAGACTCCTGGAAGTGGGTCGGGCTACATCGGTTTTTATGGCGGCAACGACATGCCTTACATCGCCACGAACAACTGCCCCTCTTGGCTCAACCTCTCCGGAAGTGTAGAGGCGAATGAAGTCACCTTTCAAGCCTCGCCGAGTTACAACCAATACGGTTCGGGGTCTTGCCAATACCAGGCCAATTTCGCAGGGCTCACCACACCCCTCCTCGGCAACTTGGAATATGACGTCGCCCCAGTCGATGACCCCACTTACATCTCTGTGTACAGTTCCACGAGCGGACTCTCATACTATTCCGAAGACACAACCGCTCAGGGCACATCGCCAGTAGCCTCCACGAGCCTCGGCCCAAATGAACCCTGCGCGTTCAACCTGTATATCAGCGACAGTGACACCCTCGACTTCATCAACATCAGCTCCCCCCTTTCAGGATCCTTGACCGGGAGCATCACATACGATCACCCCCAATATCCGAGTTACGCCTACACCTACACCCCCGACCCCGGTTTTACAGGCTCCGTCTCCATGGAAGTCTCCTATTCGGACATCCTTGGAAACGACGGTGTGCTCCTCATCGAACTGACTTACGTGCCGAGCCATGTTTTCCAACCTGCGGAAGGCACCGACCTCGACATCGTCATCAACGAGGACGAAAGTGATACGTTGGATTTCATCGCCCGGGATGAGCAAGGCCTGCTGCCTCCGCTCGCAGGTGAGGACATCAAGCAAGGGCAATTGCTTTTCCATTACCAATACCTCTCGACGGCCATGACCGGCTGGAATCCCGAAGATTTCTACAACCCGAACAATGAGGGCATCTACGAGCCCTACTCCTACTCCTACAATTTCACCAACAATCTTTTCGCCAACGATTACTCGAGCAATTCCGCCGCTCAGGTCTACGGTTACTTCAGACCTCAGGAAACAGGTGAATACACTTTCAGCGTCACCTCAGG
>Ga0206125_10003779_pt1 | contig 14063 bp, 13 predicted proteins | sample Helgoland_Spring_4_FD_148598 | JGI IMG/M metagenome (GOLD analysis project Ga0206125, IMG submission 148598) | Pelagic subsurface seawater microbial communities from Kabeltonne, Helgoland, North Sea - Helgoland_Spring_Bloom_20160331_1 | ecosystem: Environmental > Aquatic > Marine > Epipelagic ... | reverse complement strand
ATTTCTGGATTACTTTTATTGGAGTAAATTTAACTTTCTTCCCAATGCACTTTTTAGGTTTAGCTGGTATGCCTCGTCGTATTCCAGATTATCCTGATGCTTATGCTGGTTGGAATATTGTTGCTACTTATGGTTCTTATATGAGTGTTGTAGGTTTAATTTTATTCTTCTACATCATCTTTGTAACCCTTACTTCTGGTGAAAAAGTGAAAGCTAATAACCCTTGGTACTAATTATTAAAATATAAGTGGTTTGTTTGGAAGTTAAACTTTTAACAAACCCCCTTAAAAAAAAGAGTTCATATGTTACAACTATTAACAGTTATTTTAATCGTAAGCATTATATTATTATACCTATTCTTACTATTAAACCAAATTACGGTAGATTCGTATTTTATATTACCGTTGATTTATTTATGGTTATTAATTAAATTTTATATGGATAATTATTTATAATTAACATTTCTACTCACACCTTTCATATAAAAGGTAAATTATCATCAATATACAAAAAACATTTTTAATATGAGTAAGGGTCAACTGGTTAAACTTCATAAGAATAAACCAAATTTTATTAACTTTAAATCTATGGCTGTCTAGCCATTGGCGAAAGATTATTCAAACCATTTACTTTTCGGTGGGAGTATAACTAGCCTAGGAGCTGCATTCTTTGGTTGGAAAATTAAAGAGCAGGACGCTAGATTAGAAGGGTTGAAAATCATTTCGGATAAAGAAATTCGTCTTACCGAATCAGAGGATTTGAAAATCGTTAGGCTAGCTGAAATAGCTCAAACCCGAGATACAACCTTGCTGATTCAGGCACGGCAGCATGATCATGAAAAGTTCATGGCCCAAAAGCTATTAGACGCTAAAAAAGGTGTTATGCCTCAAATCCAAGACGCTCATGACGAGGTCAAACAGCAAGTCGTGCGACAAGGTGTAAATCGGATTATGAGTCACTTCTTTAGTTCGAATGACCGCCCACCACCAACAGCACAGTCAACTTTCGAATATCCCAATCTAGAAATGAGGGTAAGCTGGTTTTTATTCATAACAATTCTTACCTATAAGGATTTTGTGTGGATGTACCTTATTTTTCTATTTAGAAGTAAAAAATAAAATAATATTTATACCCTTGACAACCTATTATATTGTCAAGGGTACAATATAATCTTTAACTGTCCTTCTTTTAACTTTAATTTTTATTAGGAGGACTTAAGTGTCATAGGGACATAGTTTAAATTTATTTTAAGAGTAACTAAAAAGGGATGAGTAATTCCCTATATATACTATTTTTGGATAGTAATTAACAAAGTTATTAAACCAAAAAAACAAAGGTGCTTTTAGAACATTAATGGTTTTTCAAGAAAAGAATGAAAACCTTTAAAGGTTTAAAAATAATAATATTGGGTACCTTCAATACTGTACTTGTGAGGGTGTCTTGGTAAGTGGCGTTCAGGTTTTACTATATTTAATAGTTACAAACAGGACAAAGCAATAAAAATAATGGGTTATAATATCAAACTGAGACTTCGAAAACGATACATAAAAAGAATAACCAATATAAAAACAACGACATAAGGGCAGTTTATAATTAGTTGAAAAAATGTTAAGTTTGAGAAAACTGTAACCGAACAACTGAATAATAAAAGCAATACTATCTAAATTAAATATACCGGTAAAATATACGGTTATTAAAAGGAATAAGATATAGGCCTAAACGTAATTAGTTGACAAAGTTGTTCAAGTAGCAACAGAAAGGTAACAAGTTATAACTTTCCTCGGCTTTGTACAGATGTTTTTTGTTCGTTTACTATTATTTGTAATGACCATACACCAATTAATTACCAGTGTATTTAACCATCTTGTTTAAAATTAGATAATTAAATTGTGAATATTTTGTCAAAAAGTTAATCTTTTAACAAACCATTTTAAAACAAAATAGTAATGTATTATAAAAATAGTTGGGAAGTACCTATTTTAGTAATATACATTATGCAATTTATAAAATATACTTATCAATGATAGATCTTACCAGCAACTTATATAAATTAATGGATAAATATTATAAAAAATAAAATAAATTATACTTCACTATTTTCACACGTCGAATTAAGTATGTAAATTATTAATAGTGATATTATAATATCTAGCAACAAATAACTAAAGACAACAATATAACGAACTAAAGTGGTTATACACAAATAGCAAAAAAACTAATTATAGTAACTTATTGCATGGTTAGGGGTTATTGCTTTAAATGGATGGAATGGGTTAATTAGTCTTAGTAATAACTAAAATATAACGGGTGTAAATATATACTATTCCTTATAGAACAAATATACTTTAGAATTATATGGGTATACTCACTTGTATACAATTTATTGTATCAATATTTTAAGGATTTCAAATGTCAATAGTATTAGTATAGCACAACATAACGTGGCGGCAATTAATTATTTCGAATAGATGACTTCAATAATTGCTACTTCCAATTTCAGTTAAATGAAAAACTATCGTAAGGTAAATAGGCTAACATAATTACTTAGATATGAAAACAATATACAGGTTTATATACAAAAAAAAACAAAGTAGAGTTATAGACTATTTGTTATGATAATTTTTTTTAAGATTACTATCAAGGTTTATAATGACTGTCTGTACTCAAGATTAAATAGCGTCCGGAGAAGTAAGTGATTAAAACAGATATTAGGCATTCTTTATGAAAAGATAATAAACAGGGTAATTCGATTATCACTAGATTGATCCTCAGGTATTTGTCATAAACAATCTTTATATTGTTTACCTTGATAATAGATGATTGCACTTATTTAAGGCAAGCTGCTTTTTTCACAGTCAAACGTAATAATAACTCTCTTCGATAAAAGTAATACTATAGTTAATTATAAAATCCATATAATTTTTTCCCATTGTTACCCAATTATATCATAAAGGAGAGTAAACTTCTTATAGTTTAATGACTTTATGTGCCCGAAATCACCTTGGACTCAAAGGCTATCACATTAGACGCCAAAAATACTATTCACATGGGAAACATGGTCTAAGTTTACTCTAATATCTGTTTATAATAAGTAATAATTTTAAAACAAGAGCACTAGGGGGATGCCTAGGTACCAATAAAAGGACGTATTAAAACACGAAAAGTTATAAAGAGCAAAAATTTGTGATGACTTATAGATTTCCTAGGGGAAAACCCACTCATAATGAGTATAAAAAATTAGTGAATTGAAACATCTTAGTAACTAAATTTAAAAAATCAACCGAGAGTCTGTTAGTAGTGGCGAGCGAAAACGGATTAGGCCTAAAAATATTTAATATATATGTTGAAAAAACAGAAAAAGTTTTACAAAATAGGGTGAAAGTCCTGTAAACATATAGATACTATTTTTTTGTATAGGGCGAAACATGTGAAATTTTGCTTGAATATTGGGGAATCATCCTCAAAGCCTAAATAGTTATTGGTGACCGATAGTGAACAAGTACCGTGAGGGAAAGGTGAAAAGAACCGGATAGGGTTGAAAAGAACCTGAAACTTAGTGCTTACAATCAGTTGGAGCTTTTTTACAAAGTGACAGCGTACCTTTTGCATAATGGGTCAGTAAGTTTATTCTTATAGCAAGCTTAATTTATCAAAAGTAGGCGTAGTAAAAGCAAGTCTTAATAAGGCTTTTAGTTATAAGGGTAATACCCGAAACCAGGTGATCTAATCATGAACAGGTTGAAGATGTAGTAAAATACATTGGAGGACCGAACCCACGCATGTGGAAAAATGCGGGGATGATTTGTGATTAGGGGTGAAAGGCCAATCAAACTTGGAGATAGCTGGTTTTCCGCGAAATCTATTTAAGTAGAGCGTTCAATGTTTTTCTTTTGGGGTAGAGCACTCAATGGACTAGGGGGACCAAAAATCCTACCGAATCCAAGGAAACTCCGAATACAAAAGTATTTGATACATTGAGCAGACAGACTTTGGGTGCTAAGATCCATAGTCGAAGGGGAAACAGCCCTGAATGGACATTAAGGTCCCTAACTTTTATCTAAGTGAATAAGGAAGTGAAAAAATTAAAACAACCTGTAGGTAGGCTTGGAAGCAGCTTTCCTTTTAAGAAAGCGTAATAGCTCACTGGTCTAGTTTTTTTGCGCCGAAAATATATAGGGACTTAAGATAAAGACCGAAATGACATTTTTTCCTTAATAGGAAAAAGGTAGCGGAACGTTCTGTAGGTTGATGAAGAAGTATTGTGAGATACTTTGGAGACATCAGAATTGAGAATACTGACATGAGTAACGATAAAGGATATGAAAAATATCCTCGCTGTAAGCCGAAGGGTTTCTACGGTAGGTTAATCCGCGTAGAGTTAGACGGTCCCTAAAAAGAAACCGAAAGGTGTATTTGATGGGAAACTCTTTTATAAATGACGAGGTAAGGTATTTTATTCTACTTTTTGGATAAGTAGATTAATAAATTAAATCTCCAGGAAAAAGTTTATAAATAATAAACCGTACCCTAAACCGACACAGGTCGGCAAGGTCGAATAGACTAAAGCGCTTGAGAGAACCAGATTGAAGGAACTCGGCAAAATGACTCCGTAACTTCGGGAGATGGAGTGCCTTTATACTATAAATATAAAGGCGGCACAGAATCGGGGATAGCGACTGTTTATTAAAAACACAGGACTCTGCAAAATCGTAAGATGAAGTATTGGGTCTGACACCTGCCCGGTGCTGGAAGGTTAACAGGAGAAGTTATTGCTTTCAATGGAAGCCCCAGCAAACGGCGGCCCTAACTCTGAGGGTCCAAAGGTAGCGAAATTCCTTGTCACCTAATTAGTGACCTGCATGAATGGTGTAACGACTGTCCCACTGTCTCCAATCTGGACTCAGTGAAATTGAATTAGCCGTGAAGATGCGGTTTACCTACAGCTAGACGGAAAGACCCCGTGCACCTTTACTACATCTTTACAGTGTAAGAAGTTATAATATGTATAGGATAGGTGGGAGCCTTTGACACCTTAACGCAAGTTAATTGTGTAGGCAATCTTGAAATACCACCCTTGTTATAATATCTTACTTACCAAGGTAAGCTAAAGTTTATCTGGGACATTGTATGGTTGGTAGTTTGACTGGGGCGGTCACCTCCTAAAGAGTAACGGAGGTGTGCAACGGTGAGCTCAAATTGGTTTAATATCAATTGTAGAGTACAATGGCATAAGCTCGCCTGACTGTAAGATAGACATATCGAGCAGGGACGAAAGTCGGCCATAGTGATCCGGTGGTTCTATATGAAAAGGCCATCGCTCAACGGATAAAAGGTACGCCGGGGATAACAGGCTGATGACTCTTAAGAGCTCCTATCGACGGAGTCGTTTGGCACCTCGATGTCGGCTCATCACATCCTGGAGCTGAAGAAGGTTCCAAGGGTTCGGCTGTTCGCCGATGAAAGTGGTACGTGAGCTGGGTTTAGAACGTCGTGAGACAGTTTGGTCCCTATCTACTGTAGGCGTAAAAAATTGAGAGGATTCGACCCTAGTACGAGAGGACCAGGTAGAACAAACCTATGGTGTACCAGTTGTTATTCCAATAGCATTGCTGGGTAGCTACGTTTGTAATGGATAATCACTGAAAGCATCTAAGTGAGAAACCAATCTCAAGATAAATTTTTAACTATAGGTACAAGACTAGTACTTCTCTAGAATTTTATATATATAATTAGTAATTAATTAATAGTAAAAAATAACTAAAAGTAAAAGGTATGTAAATTTATTTATATACCTTATGCTTTAGCCTTTTTTAAAAGGTATCATATTTCAATTAGTAAAAAGTTTTATTTTTCGGTGCTTATCTTAATACAGATGAGTGGTACAAATAAGTTTGGTCCAGTTATAGCGGGGGGTCTTGCTGCTGCTTGCGGTGGAGGTTCGCTTTTCATAGCTAAAAAATATGGGTGGTATGCTCGAGTCGGTGGTGAGGTTGAATTTGCTAATGCTAATGGATCGTTATCTGGGGGTGTGGCTTGGAAAGGTCAGGTTAATGGTAAAGTTGGACAAGGGGGTAAGGATGCACTAACTCAGTCAGCAGATCCTGGGCATATGTCTTCATCAGCTTATGAGCCATCAGCATTATTTTATTATTACGATGCTACTATTAATTTTCTAGCTTCTAGTGGAAACGTATTAATTGCTTTTTTCTTAGTACTTATGATGGGAAAAGTCTATAAGGACTGCTGGAAGCAGCTTCATCCGATATTTCTAATAGGTTCTATCAATCTACTTTTTTGGTATGTAGGCCTTATTTTATTTCACGTATAATTATTTAGTGGTTTTATATTAGAAGTCAAATAATGACCTCTAATATTTCACGTACAAATTTAGTGGTTTTATATTAGAAGTCAAATAAGGAACTCTTTTATTAAAAAATAAGCCTAAACTAAATAAGCATACTGACCAATGTACATTTTTTGCTTAAATTCAGTAACATTCAATCTAGTCTCCTCTACAGTATATGGTTATTTCCAGGCTGAAATTACACAGCTTCTAACCCGTATAAATGATTGTTTGTTTTATAGTTATTATTCAAATGTTATGGTAATTTATAATATTAAATATAATCTTTAAGCTCTTCTAGTTTTAGGGCAAATACTTTAAAAAGGGTAAGTGTATTCTCTAAACATTTTATAATAAAGAGTATATTATTTCGCGAAAAGGTATAAACCTCGGTAATTAATATCGTTATCGTTTTTTACTTTAATTGATATAAAAAGCAGTACGTTAAACAAAATTACCTCAAAACTAGCTAGTTAGATGATAGAACTAAATCACGATAGATTACCTCAAAAAGTGATTTTCTTTATAGGATTTAATCACTTTTTGACCAGTGGACAATTCTAACGATAGACTAGTACATTAGTCAAAATTTGTCCTATCGTTAGAACCAAATAAACTATTCCAGAAAGTAACTGGCTTTTATAGGACTTCATTATCTCATGATCTGGTGATAAATTTAAACTTAGACTTACATGTTGGCTTAAATTCATTTTATCATTAACGGCTGACAAACCTGAATCTAGTTTCACCAAAAATCGGGTGGGTGTATATAATTTTAATTTAAATAGTTTTAAATTTACGTAAAAATTCATCAATTTTAGACTCCGTGTTTAAATGTTGTAACAATTATAATTTATCTATATAAAGCTGGAATTCTTTGTCCCTCACTGAAAATACCTTAGAACAATTAAGTATGTTTTTTGAATAATCTTCAGTTTAACTCTACTGTGGTTTTTTAACCATTTGTTAACGTTAAGTTTGAAGATTAAAATATAGTTCGGCCCAAGTATCATCTCTTGTTATTGGAATAGCTTCTTTTAAGCTTGTAGAAATAGATAAGAGTGACGACGCGCTAAAAGAAACCGATGTATTAGAACAAGCCAATATTAGTTTAGGTACTAAACGTTTCTGAAAATAAACATCAGAATATTGAGGGTAAACTAAATGCTTGTGAAAACAGACTGAAAGATACTCAAAATAACCTAAAATTTACTGAAAAACAAGTAGTGTATTTAGAGGACCCGGTTGGTACTAGTCAATTAACTACATTAACAGTCAAAACTACTTCTTCCGGTGGGGTTGACAATGTTACTGTAATAACTTTAGGGGACCGGGTTGGTGCAATAATTGACAATACCTGTAATCTACTAGAAGTTTACGTGATCTATCAGAAAATAACGTTATTGAGCTAGGTAATGTTGTCACAATCTATGATAATTGGTATTATAAATAATATAGTGGTATAGAAACTCACGAGCGACGGCCTGTGGGGTATTTTACTACTCTTGCGGAAAGATGGCCAGCTATTGATCTCGACTCATTAGGTACTAATACGGATTCATCAAAGACTGTTGCTGGTATAGATGAGTCAGCTGTTCTTAAAGATATTAAAGTAACGGTGGGGGCGTAGTAAATGCAGTTATAAATTTATTAAGTACTAATTAGGGTTCATTTGTTGTTGTTGAGGTAACAAGTAATATAATTAAACCTGATACGGCCAGTTGCTGTGTTGCTGCTGAAAGACTTTTTGTTTCTTGGTCTTTTAGGTTAGCTTTTCTTATGATTAATCATTGTCCGGTTTATTATTAAGTTATCAACATCTATTTAAGTAGACTGTTTTTTTGTTTAACCAAATAAACATCTCTAGTGTATAACAGGCCTAAAAGTAACTATAATAAGTCATATTGGCACTTATAACTATTAAAATTAAAAACCTATATTTTTCAAAGTCATGTATGATTAGTAACTGAATTAAACTAAACACATTATACGGAAGTATCAAATTATTATTAAGTATTAAAATACAAATTTAAATTTATAATTAATCCATAGTAAAACTAAATTTGAAATATACTATAAAAATACTAAGACATTTCTGTTTTTAAATAAGATATTACAATTTTTAATTAAGTAATGGTATGGTAATAAAAAAACGGTTTTTGTATATTTAATCGTGTAAAAAGATAAAAGTGACTTTTTGGTATTTAATTGTATAAGAACATGAAAGGGCCCTTATCTTTAATTATAGATAAATATAAAAATTGCTTTTTATAAAATATGATAATAAGCTTATTCTTAATTAAAAAACCCTAGAAGAACATTTAAGTAGGGTGGTTTTATTATTAGGCAAATTACATAATTATGAGGCAAGTTCTTCTATAAGGGGACCATTTTAATATTAAAGTTTTTCTTAGTATTGCCTTATAACAGGGTAAATTAGGCCTTACTTATTTAGCGTAAGTAGTAATATCACCGACTAACACAAATAAAAGATAATTATACCAGTTATAATTGTTCTTTCTAATATCTTACTATTATCGATTTAGTTGTAATTGTTATATTTAATTAGTAATTAATCATTCGTTTTATTACAAATGCATTGTATTAGAATATAATATTAGTTTTTTTATTAAGAGTTTGATCCTGGCTCCGAATAAACGCTAGTAGTATGCTTAACACATGCAAGTTGAACGTAAATTTTTATTTTATTTTTCAATTTAATAAAAATTTACGTAGCGAACGGGTGCGTAATGCGCGAGAATCTACCTTACAGTCTGGAATAATTATATTGTTTTTAACAAAAATAGGCTTTAATTATAAAGTCTAGTAAAAATACCAGATACATTGAAAGAAATATTTCGCTGTAAGATGAGCTTTCGTAGGATTAGGTAGTTGGTAAGGTAAAAGCTTACCAAGCCTACGATCCTTAGCCGGTTTGAGAGGATGATCGGCCACACTGGGACTGAGACACGGCCCAGACTCCTTCGGGAGGCAGCAGTGAGGAATTTTGGACAATGAGCGAAAGCTTGATCCAGCAATACTACATGAGTGATGAAGGCTTTTTTGGCCGTAAAACTCTTTCATCGAGGAGGATAATGACAGTACTCGAAGAAGAAGCCCCGGCTAACTCCGTGCCAGCAGCCGCGGTGATACGGGGGGGGCGAGTGTTATTCTAAATTATTGGGCGTAAAGGGTCTGTAGGCGGGAATACAAGTTGAAACCTAAAATTTAGAACTTAATTCTAAACCGAGTTTCAAAACTATATTTCTTGAGTATGAGAGGGGATAATAGAATTTCTAGTGGAGGAATAGAATTCGTAGATATTAGAAGGAATACCAGAGGCGAAGGCGATTATCTGGCTCAATACTGACGCTGAGAGACGAAAGCATGGGTAGCGAACGGGATTAGATACCCCGGTAGTCCATAGCTGTAAACGATGAGTGCTCGCACTTAGATAGCTTTTTAGGTGCCAAGCTAACGCATTAAGCACTCCGCCTGGGGAGTACAATCGCAAGATTGAAACTCAAAGGAATTGACGGGGGCCCACACAAGCGGTGGAGCATGTGGTTTAATTCGACAATACGCGCAGAACCTTACCAGCTCTTGACATATAGATCTATGACTTATGAGAATAAATTCATGTAAGCTAATATATTGGCTTTTTGTATCTATACAGGTGTTGCATGGCTGTCGTCAGCTCGTGTCGTGAGATGTTAGGTTAAGTCCTTTAACGAGCGCAACCCTTATTATTTGTTGCTATTCTAAGAATTTCTTAGAAGCACTCTAATAAAACTGCCAGTGATAAACTGGAGGAAGGTGGGGATGACGTCAAGTCCTCATGGCCCTTATGGGCTGGGCTACACACGTGCTACAATGGTAATGACAAAGGGAAGCAATAGTGCAAACTGGAGCGAATCCTAAAACATTATCTCAGTTCGGATTGCAGGCTGCAACTCGCCTGTATGAAGTCGGAATCGCTAGTAATCGTAGATCAGCATGCTACGGTGAATATGTACCTGGGCCTTGTACACACCGCCCGTCACGTCATGGAAATGAATTGCATTTGATACAGAGTCTTTAATCAAATAAGGTCTTTTACCTTTTTATAAATATTATAAAGAGATTTTTACTTTTTTGGAGTAAGTTCTATTAAAAAGTGGTTTTTAACTGTGATGAAGTCGTAACAAGGTAACTTTAGAGGAATCTGAAGTTGGAATAACTTTTTAATTACAGATGGGGTAATTTGATTATACCCCCTAAAATTTAATACAAAAGTATGCCAATATAGAAGCATCACCCAGTGTTTTGGATATAACAGGTCTAATAAAAATATAGGTATATAATGTTACTAAGGTTTGTGGGCTTGTTAAGCATCTATGTTGTATTAACTGTTTACTTTATTATGGCGTTTTTACTAAATAGTTTAGGTTATGCTGTTAATTATATATTTACTATTTAAACTTTTTTTTAGTTTAATGGTATTAAAGTACATTTACACATTTTATGCTACAACTATACTAACTAACAAAAAAGTACAAATAATAGTTGAACCCATACATTTAATGGGATCTACATAAGTTTTATTATCTAACCAAGAACAAGTACCAATAAACATTAATGAAGGAAAACAAGTAATGGGCGCACTAGAATCTATTTATCAAATGGGAACAGATGAGGTCTGTCCTAATCTGTTAATAAATGATATTGATCAAATTGCTAATGGTAAAGTGGTGGAGTTAAATTATCCAAGAGAACTATTGCTATCAATAAAGGGTAATTAAAAAGGGGGTAGGTAGTAGCACTACTATGGTAGATGCGAAATATGCTATGACTAAACTAAGTACCCCACTGCTAGATGGCTGTTACAATTTGGAAAAAGGGTTAAAAGTTTGTATTAGATAAGCCAGAATCACATAAGCAACTTTGTATGCTTTTGTAGTTAAGTCCATAAACCTTAAGTTCTTCATACTAAACAAATAGAACTTTAGTACACTAATCTTTGTAAATTGGAGCTAATTTAAAGGTTAGAGGAATTCAAGCAGTTCTAGATTTTTAGAACCCCAGAAATTTGAAAACTAAATTGGGATTGTTCCGTAAAAATAAATATAACTTTTATATTTTTATTATAAACCAATTACTTATTGTTTATGTGGTGGTTGATTTGTTAATTTATATAATCTAAAACTTTAGACATAGCTTTATTTTAAATACTAAATTTACCTATAATGCACGTGGTTAAAAACGGTAAAATTAGTTTAAAACAAAAAAAAATGGTAAGTAAAATGTATAAGGTCGATAGTATCGCTAAGTTAACAAATATCATACCACCAGAAGATGCTTTAGCATCAGATTCGGGTCCTCAACTCATTCAAGATTTAAGGTCTTGTGAAGACTTTACAGAAAAACCGACTTTAGATATTGTAAGATGTACTTGTAAATAACTTACTTTTGATGTATAATAGATGAATAGTCAAAGCAATACAGTTTGTTCTCATTCGCATAAATGGAACATTTGACGCAATAATAGTTATCGGTGCAGAATTCGTTCTTGATAAGCCCCGAGAAACTATACTGAATAAAGATTATAATGTCAACTAAACACTGAAGAATTTCGTGAGAACACTTTATATTAACAACAAATTGTAATACTTAAGATAACTGTACTGCTCGATAACTTTTTATCTAAGGTTTAGGGTAGTAATAATAATGTTTTGATTAATACTTTTCAAATGAAATCGGGTATTATAATTTCGAGTCTCCATATCTGGTACATGCGAGGTTAGCCCCTAAATTAAGAAAAAATAGTGGGCTGTAATGGTTATAAAAAATGTTATTTAGTAATATTAAGAAATCATTTTTCACTTATTTTTGGGGAATTTAACCCCATTTAGGCTTTATTTAGTTACCAGCTTTAAAAACTTGTCTAAATAAGATCTAAATTTGCTCCTGTCAGGCTCAGCTAACGCAGGTGTTTCCGTAGTGTTAGACCTACTTGCGTCTATATCTATGGTACCTAAATCGACAAGGATGTCAGCTACATCGACTATATCGCCACCAGCAGCAATAATATCACTAGAACCAAAAATAGCTAGTCCAGTACCTACACTAGCTGATCCATATTTTAGTACTTTTACTGTAAATTCAAATTTTGCGTCACTTGTAAGAATCTTTGATGCTTCTGTTTTAGCAATAACTGCATCGGTGTCGGCTATTAATTTTAACGTTTCCGCTTCATATCTGTTATTAGCCAATGTAGCCGACTTCGCTTTACCCTTTAACAATTGGATATCAAGGTTATCTTTTATCAGTTTTATTTGGGCCTCGTCTGTATAAAGTATTTCGTTCGGGTTTGGTTTTTCTACATTTCTTAACCTTCTAAAAGCCTCTGCTCTAATTATTGGTCTTTTCATAAAATATTTTTTTTTTTGTTAGATAGAGTAAATTTAATTGTATCCTTATGTAATTTTAGATACGAAATCTCCTTTAATAAATTTAAATTACTCCCCACTAAATTTAAAAAGTATGATAAAAGTAAAAGGTAAATACCAAATAAAAAGCAGGTAAACCCTTTAATAAAAAAAAAGGTAGTAAAAAAAAGGAATAAACAGAACCCGAAAATTCTATTTAAATTTTTAAAAACTTCTATTGTTAGAAAATTTATGTTTCTTATTATTGTTTTAATCCTCTTTGAATATTTTTTTTTTTTTTTGGTATAAAAGTTATTACGTATTTTTTTATTAAATTGAAAAATAAAATAAAAATTTACGTTCGACTTGCATGTGTTAAGCATACTACTAGCGTTTATTCGGAGCCAGGATCAAACTCTTAATAAAAAAAAACTAATATTATATTCTAATATAATGTATTCCAAAAATATTATGTTAAATTTTTTGTTATTGATTTTAATTTTTGGGATAGGGCTAATATACTTTCTACCGGAGTTACGTATAATATTATAAAGCCAGCAACTAAACCATTTAAGAAAGTAGCTGTTTTTGTGTTATTAATAGCCTATTTATTTGTTTTATCTATTAACTCGTTCAAATTGTTTTCAAGGTAACGTTCATTCAACGTTAAATTATCTGGTAAATCGATAGCATAACAGTAACTATCCAGAAATATAATAGGTAAGTTGTCAATTAAATTTTAAGTATTTTCAGATAGGGGTACTTGTCCTATGAATTCGCCGTCACCAAAAACGTAAGTGGTTCTTTCTAAAATGGAAAAGTCGAAATCAGGCTTATAGACATCTGAAAGTACAAAAGGATCAAGTGATTCAAATGTTGTAGACATAATAATCTTAGGAAGTATTTTATGGCCGATAAATTCTGGTACAAGATTTGTATTTTGGGCTATACTTAAAGGCTGTTACTTATCGCAAGTTTGTAGGAATTGGATATATTGAATTATGTTTTTTGTATTAGGCATATACAATATTACTTTCTTTTTATGAATAAGTCGGCCATGATGAATAGGCTAGAATTTAAAAATATATTGAATAAAATACGTAAAAATATTAATATAGTAGTAGTTTTTTAGTAATATCTGTTTTAAAAATTAGAAGAACACGGTATAATTTTTTTTTAGTAATAACATTTTTATTTTTTAATATCCCCTACGGGGTTTGAACCCGTGTTATCGCTATGAAAAAGCGATGTCCTAGACCACTAGACGAAAGGGACTTCTATTTATATAAACTAGCGGGAGAGAGACTCGAACT
>Ga0206125_10003774_pt1 | contig 14068 bp, 10 predicted proteins | sample Helgoland_Spring_4_FD_148598 | JGI IMG/M metagenome (GOLD analysis project Ga0206125, IMG submission 148598) | Pelagic subsurface seawater microbial communities from Kabeltonne, Helgoland, North Sea - Helgoland_Spring_Bloom_20160331_1 | ecosystem: Environmental > Aquatic > Marine > Epipelagic ... | reverse complement strand
TTGGTATAATGAGCCCATGGAATTATCCTCTTCAGCTTGCTGTGATGCCTTTGATTGGAGCTTTAGGAGCAGGTAATAGGGCTATGATAAAACCGAGTGAATATACCCCCTTGTTCTCAGAATTGTTAAAAACTGTCTTGGGAAAAGTTTTTTCTGATAATGAAGTCTATGTTGCGCTTGGTGGTGTTGATGTGGCTAGCTACTTTTCTTCACTCCATTTTGACCATTTATTATTTACTGGTTCAACAAGTGTGGGGCGGATTGTTGCAAAGTCTGCAGCAGAAAATCTAGTTCCTTGTACATTAGAGCTTGGTGGTAAGTCACCAGCTATTATTGATAGCTCTGCTAATATGAAAACAGCAGTTTCTAGATTGACTAATGCTAAATTACTTAACGCGGGTCAAACGTGTGTTGCTCCCGATTATTTGCTGATGCCAAAGTCCCAAGTCAGTGATTTTGCGAATTCTATGATCAGTCAGGCAGAGACTTTTTACCCAAAGGTTGCAGGAAATAAGGACTACACTTCAATTATTGCTGATTCTCATTACGCACGCTTACAAAATTTATTAGAAGATGCGGAAAATAAAGGTGCCAAAATTCAAGTTGCAGGGAATGATGATAAACAGCAATTGGCAAAAGAACGCCGTATACCACTAACTATTCTAACTGAAACTACCTCAGATATGAAAATAATGCAGGAAGAAATCTTTGGTCCTCTTTTACCTATTGTGGCATCTGATAATTTAGAAAACTCTTTGAATTATATCTCACAGCGCGATAGACCATTAGCATTATATTGGTTTGGGAATAATAAGAAAAAACTAAACCAAGTATTAAAAGAGAGTATTTCCGGCGGAGTAACTATAAATGATGCAAGTTGGCATGTTATTCAGGAAGATATTCCGTTTGGCGGAGTGGGGCCATCAGGTATGGGAGCCTATCATGGCGAGGTTGGGTTTAAAACATTTTCTCATATGAAAGGTGTCTTTTTTCAAAGTAAATTTAGTCAAGGTGCAAAATTACACCCGCCTTATGGGCCTATGACATCTAAAATGATTAAGCTTATGAAAAAAATAATATAGGTTACCAGTAACTTATGAAAACATATGATTATATAATAGTCGGAGCAGGTTCAGCGGGATGCGTTTTAGCTCATAGATTGACTGAAGACCCTAATGTATCTGTTTGTCTACTGGAGGCGGGGGGTACTCATAAACACTGGAGTGTTTGGGTGCCAGCTGCGACTATAATTAATATGGTTACTAAAAAACGGAATTGGTCTTTTGAAACTATACCGCAGAAAGGCCTCAATGGAAGAAAAGGCTATCAGCCCCGTGGTAAAATGCTTGGAGGCTCCTCTAGTTTGAATGCTATGGTTTATAACCGTTGTCACCCAAACGATTATGATCAATGGGAAAAATTGGGCAATAAAGATTGGTCATGGAAGAATGTTCTGCCATATTTCAAAAAATCTGAGAATTATGAACCTGGTGAAAATGATCTCCATGCCCAAGGCGGATTATTAAATGTTTCAAAATTGCGTAGTCCTGGTTCAATAAATGATATATTTTTTGAAGCTGCCAAAGAAAATCAGTACAAAATATTAGAAGACTTAAACGGTGTGGTTGACGGCCCAGACTTTGAGGGTATGGGATATTACGATGTAACTCATAAAAATGGAGAACGATGGTCAACGGCTAGAGCTTTCCTAGATACCGCAATTGAGCGAAATAATTTAACAGTTATAACTCATGCCCATACCGAAAAAGTAATAATTGAAAACAAGAAGGCTAAATCAGTCAGGTTTAGTGTCAAAAATAAGGTTAATCTAATTCATGCAAATAAGGAGATAATCTTATCCGCAGGTGCTTTTGGGTCACCGCAGATATTATTATTGTCAGGAATTGGTTCAATAGAAAAACTTAAGCCTCATGGAATAGGCTTAGTTCATGAACTACCAGGTGTTGGAGAGAATTTACAAGATCATATTGATTATGTGATGGGATATAATTCAAATGTCAAAGATAATATAGGTTTCTCTATTATGGGAACTTTTCGTTTGATTGGTGAGATCTATAAATATGTAACTAAGCGGAGAGGTATGATAACGACTAATTATGCAGAAAGTGGTGGATATTTCTATACTGACAAGTCAGAGCCTTCGCCAGATATAAAACTGACCTTTGTTCGCTCTGCTGTTGATGATCATGGACGTAAATTACATTTAGGGCATGGTTATAGCTGCCACACTACAGTCTTAAGGCCAAAAAGTAGAGGCTCATTGTGGTTAAATAGTCCTAATCCAATGGATCCGCCTGCTATTGACCCTGCTTTTTTGGAGGATGATAGAGATATGGAGACACTATTTAGGGGTGTCAAAAAAACTCAAAGTATATTAAAGTCTCCAGCATTTGACTGTGTACGCGGTAAACCATTTTATGCATCTGACTCTGATGATGATGCAGTATTAAAAAAAGATATCAGAGATAGATCTGATACTGAATACCATCCAGTGGGTACATGTAAGATGGGTCATGACGATATGTCAGTTGTTGATGATAGACTAAAGGTACATGGAATAATGAATTTAAGAGTTGTCGATGCATCTATTATGCCAAATCTTGTTTCAGGAAATACTAATGCACCTACTATTATGATAGGCGAAAAAGCTGCAGATATGATCAAACAAGATAATCAATAAACTTTGATACACCTGTTAGGTATTTTTGAATCATTTTTTAAAATAAATCCATAAAGGTATCCATATAAAACTTAGAGTTACTATACCTTTTAAAGACTGATAACTAACCCAAGCCCAGAATAACTCTTTTTTATGAGATTTGATATAAGATATAGCTCTTAAAGGATTGTAGTTACTTATTTTTTTAAAATTTAACATTTATGAACTATTATGCAGTATTGATAGGTATTTTTAAATAATGCTTACCATTATTCTCTGCTTTGGGTAGTTTTCCAGCTCTCATGTTTATTTGAATAGATGGTAACAATAACTTTGGTGTTTTTAATGTCTTATCACGCATTGTTCGCATTTCTATAAAGGATTGTCTTTCTACACTGCTGTTTAAATGAATATTTTTTTCTTTTTGTTCATCAACTGTGGTTTCCCATTTGTAATAATTGCGGTTTTTCGTTCTGTAATCGTGACAATGGAACAATCGGGTCTTTCCAGGTAGTTGATAGATTTTTTGCACTGAGTCATAAAGGCTTCCTGCATCACCACCTGGAAAATCACACCTTGCTGAACCGTAATCAGGCATGAATAATGTATCTCCAATAAATAATGCATCTGATATATGATAGGCAACACAAGCGGGTGTGTGACCAGGTACGCTTATAACGGTTACACTCAAAGTACCAATTTGAAATTTTTCGCCATCATTAAATAACTTATCAAACTGGCTTCCATTTCTTTTGAATTCTTTATTTTCGTTATATATTTTACCAAAAGCCTTTTGTACAAGAGGAATATTGCATCCCATAGCTACTTTACCACCAAGCCTACTCTTCAGAACCCCGGCTGCTGACAAATGGTCGGCATGCGCATGAGTTTCCAGTATCCATTGTGTCTTAAGATTATTATTGTTAATATAACTTATTATTTTTTCTAGCGATTCATCTGATGTGTATGCTGAATAAATATCAAACCCTAGTACTGAGTCTATTATTGCACATGATAAGCTTTTTGGGTCTGAGACGACATAGCTTACTGTATTTGTACACTCATCAAAAAATGCTTCTATAATAGGTTTACTCAAAGATTTAATCCCTCGTAAAAATTTTCTTTAAAATAAGATAACTAAAATATCATATTTAGTATATTTAAATATTAGTTATCTTTTATGAAAAATTCTATTTTGCTTTATTATGGTTTATGAATCTAGTAAACCGCAAGATAACATTTTAGTTAAGACCTAAAAATTAGGACAATTGAATGCAGTATTTAAAAAATATTTATTTTTATCTCTTTTTAATACTATTTTCTTCTGGAGTAAACGCCAAGGACCTAGCTCAAGTTCCTCAGAGTGAAATACTGGACTTTTACTCAATAGTATCTGAAGTATCGCCGGCAAGAATTTCAAAGGATATAAATAAACTTGCAAACTTTGGGACGCGGCACACTTTGTCCGATAAGTTATCAAATCAACGAGGGATTGGTGCGGCAACTCGTTGGATATATAATGAATTCCAAAAGATTTCAGATCTATGTAATGGCTGTATTGAGGTTATGTATGTCTCTGATACTGTATCAGGTGAGAGCCGTGTTCCCCATCCAACAGAAATTGTGAATGTAATAGCTATTCAACGAGGTTCAGAGAGGCCAAATGATTTTGTAATGATGTCAGGTGATATAGACAGTAGGGTATCTGACCCTATGAATAGCATATCAGATAGCCCTGGTGCAAATGATAATGCTTCAGGAATGGCAGGTGTTTTGGAGGCGGCACGTGTGCTATCTAGCAGAGAATACGCAAGTTCAATAATATATGCAGGTTTATCTGGCGAAGAGCAGGGCCTTTTTGGAGGGCAAATTTTTGCAAAGCATGCAATCAAACATGGATGGGATATTAAAGCAGTATTGAATAATGATATGATCTCTAATATTGAGGGAATAAATGGAGTAATAAATAATTCTTCTGTCCGAATTTTTTCGGAGGGCACACGTGCTAATGAAACAAAAGAAGAGGCCCTAATAAGACGTTTTACTGGAGGCGAAGTTGATAGCCCCTCAAGAAATTTAGCGCGTTTTATAAAAAAATTAGGAAACCAATATATTGTTAATTTAGATATTAAGCTCATTTACAGGTTAGATCGATATGGTCGAGGAGGGCATCACCGTCCATTTAATGAATTTGGTATACCCGGTGTTCGAATAATGGAAACTAATGAACATTATGACAGACAGCATCAGGACGTAAGGTCGGAAAGGGGTCAGTTTTTTGGTGATACTATGATTGGAGTAGATTCAGAATATGCCGCTAAATTAACTTCATTAAATTTAATAACTTTAGCACAGATAGCTGGAGCCCCAGCATTTCCAACATCTGTGGAGCTTTCAGGTGCCGTTAAAGCTTCAGCAAAACTAGTATGGGAAAATCAGAACTCTAGTTCAAATCTTATGGGTTATAAAGTATATTGGCGTGAGACTTCTGAGGCTGAATGGACTAATTCTAGGTTTGTGGGGGATGTAGATGAATGGGAGTTTAAAAACCTAGTAATTGATAATTATTTTTTCGGTGTATCCTCAATTTCAAAAGACGGATATGAAACTCCTGTGGTATTTCCTGGTGCTGCTGGAAGATTCTAGTTTAATTCTTAACTAAATTTATAATAATGATTAAGTTCTATCGAGTAGTAAAAGTATAACATTAAATGCAAAAAAACTATAATTTTACAGTCAGTGTGGCTCCAATGATGGATTGGACTGATAGGCATTGTAGGTGGTTTCATAGAAAGCTATCTAAAAATATTTTACTTTATACGGAAATGGTTGTTGCTGAAGCAATTATTTATGGGGATAAAGATTTTTTAATATCCTATAACACTGAGGAGCATCCAGTCGCATTACAGCTTGGCGGAAGTAACCCACAAAAACTTTCAAGAGCTGCTAAGATTGGCGAGCAATTTGGGTATGATGAGATTAATATAAATATTGGTTGTCCATCTGACAGGGTGCAATCTGGAAGATTTGGCGCGTGTCTTATGAGAGAGCCTGAATTAGTAGCGGATTGCTATGCTGCTATCAAAAATACTGTAGATATACCTGTTACTGTTAAATGCCGACTTGGAGTAGATCAACAAAATGTATCTGAAACATTACCTCATTTTATTGAGACAGTATCCAGATCGGGTTGCGAACATTTTATTATACATGCCAGAAAAGCTTGGCTTAATGGTTTATCACCCAAAGAAAATCGTTCAATACCCCCTTTGCAATATTCAATGGTACATGAAATAAAAAAACAATTTTCAAATTTAGAAATTATATTAAATGGAGGTTTGAAGAATATATTAGACGCTAAAAATAATTCAATTGGGTTAGATGGCGTAATGTTTGGAAGAGCTGCATATCAGAACCCTTGGTTTTTAACTAAAGTTGATAAAAGTTTTTACGAAGAGCCAGTATTCACTGAAGGTCGTGATGACTTAGTTGAAGATTTAATTAGGTATGCCGAGTTAAAGCAAGACAGTGATAGATCTACAAAATCTCTTATTCGCCATATTATGGGTTTGTATGCTGGACAAATAGGAGCGCGGGCTTGGCGTAGGGCATTGAGTGAAGGAATATCTAATGGTCTAAAGCCATCCAAAATTATTAAAAAAGCGGCAGAAGAAGTTGATAAGACTAAAAACATTCTCAAAGTAAATTATGATGCCTGAGTATTTTTTATTAGTTTTGATTTTACTATCTGTGGGAGTTTTAGCGGGATTTAGTGCTGGCTTGTTTGGAGTAGGTGGTGGAGCCGTAATGGTTCCAGCTTTGTATTATGCTTTTAATGTTATCGGTGTTTCTGATGAATTAGTCATGCATTGTGCAGTCGCAACATCATCAGCTATAATAATCTTCAATAGTTTAAGGGCTGTCAAAAGTCATAATAAATTGGGTGCAATTGATTGGGAGCTATTATGGCCTGACTCAATTTTATCCTCTTATGTTTTTTGGATTGTAATAGGTTCATTCTTTGCAGCAAGTTTCTTGGCTTCAATTATGTCTGCTCAATTCTTGATAATTTTATTTGCAATGGTGATGATACTAGTTTCATTGCATTTTATTTTTGGAAATAATAACTTAGAAATCCGTTCTTCTATTCCTACTGGTTTAGCTACCCCAATTATTGGTTCATTGGTTGGTGCTTTGTCCTCATTAATGGGAATTGGGGGAGGGTCTATAACCGTTCCTTTAATGAATATGTGCAGAATACCAATGAATAGAGCGGTGGCTACAGCCTCAGGTTTTGGATTTGCTATTTCTTTACCCGCCACAATAGGTTTTATTATATCTGGGTGGGGTATTGATGGCCGGCCCTCTTTCTCACTAGGGTATGTAAATGTTGTAGCATTAGTCTGCATTTTGAGCTCTGCTTTTTTTGTAATTCCTTATGGAGCAAAAATTGCGCAAATCTTACCTCAGAAACGATTAAAACTGCTATTTGGTTTGTGCTTACTTGCAGTAGCTTTAAACATGGCAAAGAATTCACTGTATTGAGTATTAGTTAAATTTTATTGCTATTTAATTGATACCTAAACGTATGTATACTGCCGAAAATTATATTAACACTTTGTGTATTGAAGTATTAGAGCCAAATTATGAAAAATGACCAACCTTTTGATGATATTATTGGATTAATAAATTCTGTACCAAGCCTAGATAATGTAGCATTTGAAGAAATTTATCAAGTTGCAGAAAAATATGATTTAAAAACTTATTTAGGTAACAAAAATACAGATACTTTGAAAGTATTAGCCGCTGTGCAGGGCCATATTCCTGCGATTAAAAGACCTCTAATTTCTATATTTGCGGGAACTCATGGTGTTGCAGAAAGAATTTTAAATGGGAATATTTCTCACATCGCAAAAGATAAATTAAAGGCTGTTACCGATGGCAGCTCTGGTGTGCGAGGCATCGCAAAATCACTACAGGCAGCCTTCAAAGTTTATGAATTAGGAGTAGAATATCCATCTACTGACTTCGCGAAAGCGCCTTCGTTATCGGAAAAGGACTGTGCGGCCGCTATAGCTTTTGGTATGGAGGTTGTAGCTGAGGGTGCTGATATCATAGCGATAGGGTGTGTAGGGCTTGAAACAAATACAGCGGCTAAAGCAATTGCTGCCAGCTTATATGAAGAAAGTCCTGTTTATTACTTCAAGGACCTCCGCAAGGAAAATAGTTCACGCTTAGAGGCATTAGAAAAGGGGCTATTATTGCATAAAAATTTTATGAACTCGCCTTTAGATATTCTTAGGTGCTTTGGGGGCCGCGATATAGCTGGAATGCTCGGAGCCATAATTGCAGCAAGGCATCAATGTATACCTGTGATATTAGACGGTTTTTCTGTTTGTATAGCTGCTGCTATTCTGCACAGCATTAACAAAGAGTCCATTTCTCACTGTATTGCTGGGCATGTAACAACTGAACGGGGACATAAAGCTCTACTAGAGAAGATTAGTTTAATTCCAATTCATGATATGGGTATTGGAATTGGAGATGGATCTGGAGCTGCTTTTGCACTAAATACGATGAGGCTTAATTGCGAAGCCCTATCAACAATTATTGAAAAATAATATTACGGATTACTATATGTCTATTTTTTCAAATCCAGAATTTGACAATCATGAAAGTGTTTATGCTTTTACAGATCCTAAAAGTTTGATGCGTTGTTTTATTGCTGTTCACAATACTAAAATGGGTCCTGCAAGTGGAGGTACTCGTTTTTGGAACTATGCCGATGATGAAGAAGCCCTAAGTGACGCGTTGAGGCTTTCTAAAGCGATGAGCTATAAGAATGCCCTAGCGGGAATACCTTTGGGGGGTGGAAAGGGGGTTATAATTAAGCCTAAAGAACCATTTGACAGAAAAAATTTATTCACCGCCTACGGTAAAGCAATAGATAAAGTTGGAGGTAAATACATAACGGCAGAAGATGTCGGCGTAAGTCCAGATGATATGGCGACAATAAAGACTGAGACTGATTTTGTAGCTGGGTTAGAAGTTGGAATTTCTGCCTCAGGTGACCCATCGCCACATACAGCCGATGGTATTCTACGTGGAATGGAAGAAGCTGTTAAATATAAACTTGGTGTGGAGGGTTTGGGAGGAATTACTGTAGCTATTCAAGGTTTGGGTCATGTGGGATATGATCTAGCTAGGCGATTGCATCGTGTTGGCGCACATTTAATAGTATCAGACATCAATAAATGTTTAACTAAAAAAGCAGAGCAAGAACTAGATGCTACTGTTGTTTCTATAAATGAAATTCATGCTCAAGAAGCTGATATTTTTTCTCCTTGTGCACTGGGTGGGTCTATTAACCCCGCTACACTACCTGACATTGAAGCTTATATTATTGCAGGTGCAGCTAATAATCAGCTTTCAGATAGTTCAATTGGAATAAAACTGCTCAAGAAAAATATATTACATTGCCCCGATTACATAATAAATGCAGGTGGAATAATTAATGTAGCCTCAGAGATTTCCGGACACTATGATCGATCTTGGGTGAGCGATAAAATAGATAATATTCGAAGAAATTTAAAAGAAGTGTTTAAACAGTCAGAATTATCAAAAACTCCAACTAATGAAGTTGCTGATAATATGGCTAGGAAGCTTTTGGGAAGATAAAGTAATTGTTACAAATTGTATCAACTCGTGAGAATTGAGATACATTTTATATGTTAGAGTTATATTTACTAATTAATGCAATATAATCTAAAAGATAATAAAGCGGGAAAAAATATAGGCAAGATTAATGAATCAACCTACCCCAACAAATCGCGGTAAGTCCATACGACATGGTGATTTTGATACACTTTGTGATGCACTGGATTATGCTGCTTTATGCGAAACTGGTCTCAATTTTTTTGACGGTCGAGCAAGGCTTAAAGAATCACTTACATATAAAAACTTAAGAATAAAGTCGCAAGCTCTTGCAAAACGTTTAGTTCCATTTGCGGCTAAGAACTCCAGAATAGGTCTTGCTGCAGTGACAACACCGGAATTTGCTATCATTTTCATGGCCTGTCAATATGCTGGTCTTGTGCCTGCCCCATTGCCACTTCCTGTAACTTTGGGAGGTAGAAATTCATATGAAAGGCAACTTCAAAGATTAGCAGATACAGGCGATTTTCATGCTCTTTTCTGTCCTGAGTCTATGCAACAGATTATGGGGTCTGCATTAAATGATAAAGCCATTCCAGTAATGTCATTCGAAGATTTAGAAAAACTCCCTGATGGAAATGAATTAAGACCGTTTGATAAAGATGATTTGTGTTACATTCAATATTCGTCAGGTTCCTCGAGTTCACCTAAAGGAATAATAGGCACTCAGGCTTCCGTCTCTGCTAATTGTCATGCAATTACAAAATTTGGTATGGAAATGGATGATAATGATAGAGGGACAAGCTGGCTACCTCTTTATCATGATATGGGATTGATTGGATTTATGCTCGCCCCAATAATGAGTCAGATGACTGTAGACTATATTGACCCTCAAGATTTCACACGTAGGCCTATTACTTGGTTGCAGTTAATTAATGACCATAAGAGCACTTTTTCTTTTTCACCCACATTTGGCTATGAATTATGTGTTCGTCGCTGGAGAAATGATAGAAATCTAGACCTCTCTAGTTGGAAGGCAGCTGGCATAGGAGGGGACATGGTGCGACCTGAGCCATTGACTGAATTTTCAACTTTATTTTCGAAGATGGGTTTTTCTGAAGGTACTTTTAAGCCTAGTTATGGTTTGGCAGAGACTACACTTGCCGCAACTTTTTCACCTCCGGGGCAAGGGTTATTAAAGCATACTATTGATATGGAAAGATATGAGCGCACCTCAGAAGCTATCGAAGCAAATGAGATTACTAATATTGAACATAAAAGAACTTTTGTAGCATGTGGACTTGTCCTTCCAGGTCATGAAATCGAAATTAGAGACTTTGATGGTAATGTTCTAGATGGGAATAAGGTAGGAAAAATTTGCTTAAGAGGACCAAGTGTTTCACCCGGATATTTTCGTAACACTCAAGCAACCGAAGCAAGTTTTTCATCAGATGGTTGGTTGGATACAGGAGATTTAGGTTATTGGCTTGATAATCAATTAGTCGTTACTGGAAGGTTTAAAGATCTTATACTTTGGCATGGTAGAAACATTTGGCCACAGGATATAGAATGGGCAGCACAAGCAGCAGCTCCTCATCGTATTGGCAGGGCCTGCTCTTTTGCGATGGGCGGTGTCGGTGATCAGAAAGAAATTATGCTTTTATTGGAATGTAGAACTAGAGATCAAAAGCTACTTGATGAAATATATAGTTCAGTCATGACCGCTATAAGATTGGAAGTGGGCGTTCCAGTGCGATTGCAGTTAGTCCCTAAAAGCACCATGGTTATAACATCTTCTGGAAAGTTATCACGTGCACGTGTAAAAGCGAAGTTCCTTAATGGTGAAATAATTGATATTCAAGCTGATAGTCCGGTATCTATTATCGGAAATGAGACTGCTTTATAAGATGTCAAAACCTTTAATAGCAATAACTGGTGGTTCGGGTTTCATCGGTAAGCATATGATATCGGCTCTATTAAGCAGTGGATATAAAGTTAAGGCACTTGTAAGAAAAAAAATAAAATTAGTGCATTTAAAGCACCCTAACTTAGAAATACTAGAAGGCTCTCTAGATGATAATGGGGTAGCATTAGTTAAGGGTTCAGATATTCTCTTATCATTTGCAGGTGCAGTAAAGGGTCGAAACTTTTCTGAATTGATGGAAATAAATTGTCATTTTAACAGTAATTTAGCTAGAATTGCAAATGAACAGGGTGTGACTAGATTAGTATTATTATCATCGCAAGTTGCGTCTCAGCCTCATCTTTCAAGTTACGCTCTTTCAAAGTTTCATGGTGAAAATGCGGTAAAAGAAAATTTTACAAATAATATTGCTATAATTCGTGCACCTGCTGTTTTTGGACCAGGTGATAAAGCTACTAAGCCATTTTTTGATTTTATAGAAAAAGGTATATTGCCAGTTGCAGGTGGTAAGGATTGGCGTAATCGCAAAACTGCAATGGTTTATGTATCTGACTTAGTAAACGATATAATAGAGAATGCTTTAATTGGTAATTATGATGATAAGGTAATTACTCCATCCTCTATAGGGGGCGTTTCTTGGGAAAGTTTTGCAAATTACTCAAAATTAGCATTAGGAAAAAAAATTAAAATTTTACCAATTCCACTACCTATATTATATGTTTTTGCTGCTATGAATTCACTTAGCTTGCGCTTGTTTGGAATTGGCCATTTGTCTATAGGCAAATTACGAGAATTCCTTTATGTGGATTGGTCAAGTAAGGATTTTATTAAAAACTCAACACCGTTTACTGAAGCGTTACGTATTACGTCTAATTACTACAAGAAAGAAAAAAATGTCTAAGCCAACACGTAAAGAAATTCATAATAAAATTTGTGAACTACTAAAGCCATATAATCCAAAAAATCATCCAATTAAAGAAAGCAGTGGGATAATGACAGACTTAGAAGTAGATTCTGTAGCTGTTTTTGATCTAGTGATGGGGCTTGAGGACTTCTATGATATATCTATACCTATGGAATTAATCTCTGACATAAGAACTGTTGGTGAGTTATCAATCGCAGTAAAAGAACTAATTGAATAATAGGTTTAAAAATGAGTAACGTCTTGAACAATGCTGCATCATCGATTTTTGATAAATACGCGATCTTACAATCACGCGTAGATTTAATGATGAAGATCGGCAAGGATGCTTTGGGTTTGAAATTTGATGATATTGTAAGTGCAACCAAAGGAAAAATCGATGGTCGAGAAATATTGTTGGCGGGTACAAATAATTATCTTGGTTTAACTTTTGATGATGACTGCATGAAAGCGGCAAAGAATGCGGTTGATAAGCATGGTACCGGAACGACAGGTTCTCGTGTAGCTAACGGAAGTTATAACGAACATATCCAGCTTGAAAAAGCATTAGCTGAGCACTTGAAAATGGAAAGTTGCGTGGTTTTCACAACGGGTTATCAGACAAATCTAGCTGCTATATCGGGTTTAGCGGGTGATAATGATGTAATATTTATGGATGCAGATGCTCATGCCTGCGTAATTGATGGTACAAGACTTACCTCTTCTTCTACCATACGGTTTAGACATAATAATCCAGAAGACTTGGATAAGAGACTTAAGCGTCAGGGAGACATCTCTGATGGGCATGCTTTGGTTGTGATTGAGGGTATGTATTCAATGTTTGGAGACATAGCTCCTGTCGATGAATTTGTAGACGTGACTCACAGACACGGTGGTTATTTATATATAGATGAAGCACACTCCTATGGTGTTTTTGGCCCCACGGGGTGTGGCATTGCTGAAGAACAGGGTGTTTTAGATAAAATAGATTTTATTTCTGGTACATTTTCTAAGTCACTTGCTTCGGTTGGAGGCTTTTGTGCCTCAAGACATAAAGAGTTTGAGATACTTAGGAAGGTAATGAGACCATACATGTTTACTGCCTCTGCCACACCTTCAAATATTTGTGCGGCATTAATGGCAGTAGAAAAGGTAAAAGAGGGACATCATTTAAGAAAAAATTTAAAGACCCGTTCCTTACAGTTGCACTCTGGACTTAGTGAAATGGGCTACGATATATGCGCTGATGCTAGTCCAGTTATTGCTGTACGGAGGCCTAATGAAGCAGTTGCTGCCATGGAATGGAATTGGCTTATTGAAAATGGTGTGTATGTAAATTTAGCTGTACCGCCAGGTACTCCACAGAGCTCAAGTTTACTACGAATTAGTTTGTCAGCTGCCCACACTGAAATGGATATTAATACAATACTCAAAGCTTTCTCTAATTTAAAATCAAATCAACAGGAGTTAATGGCGAGAATGTCCGCTCGTTTAGCAAAGTAATAATTATTCATAAAAAACCCCGCATTAGGCGGGGTTAATTGTGTTTATTATTTCAGATTTCTATTCAGATGTTTCTGTTTTTTCTTCTGATAAACTTTCGGGTGCAGTGAACTCTTCAGGAGCATCACCCTCAAACATTGAAACTGCATTTGCTGCTCTCTCATCATTCGCTTCTTTTGCATCTGTTGCTTCTTCAGCGGCTTGAGTGGCAATAACATCTTCGCCTTTTTCTTGACGTACAGCTTCATCTTCTGTTCGAGCAACATTGACTTTAATTGATACGGTAACCTCAGGGTGCAAGCGAATTTTCACTTCTTGTACGCCAAGTGCCTTGATGGGTTCCTCAAGAATTACCATATTTCTTTTAACTTCTTTGTTATTTAAAAGTTCAGCAATATCCCTTGCA
>Ga0206125_10003773_pt1 | contig 14084 bp, 3 predicted proteins | sample Helgoland_Spring_4_FD_148598 | JGI IMG/M metagenome (GOLD analysis project Ga0206125, IMG submission 148598) | Pelagic subsurface seawater microbial communities from Kabeltonne, Helgoland, North Sea - Helgoland_Spring_Bloom_20160331_1 | ecosystem: Environmental > Aquatic > Marine > Epipelagic ... | reverse complement strand
AATTGATAGTTACAACGATTACATCATGTCTATTTACCATCGTTGAGTAATCATATAAATCTTTTAAACCAGAAGTATTCCCGCCTCCATGAATCCAAAACATTACAGGCAATAGCTCTGAAGATTTATTTTTTGGAGTTTTAATATCCAAATACAAACAATCCTCAGATCCTGTAAAAATACCCTCTCCTGGAGCTCCTCCCATGGATGATGGTTCTTGAATACAAAAATTATTATCTTTGTTTTTAATTATTCCATCAGCATCCAAAATTTCTCTTGGCGCTTTCCACCTTAAATTGCCAATTGGAGGCTTGGCATATGGGATATCATTAAAATTTATAACTTTATTTTTTAGATATCCTTGAACTTTTCCTGATGAGGTCGAAACATAGCTACCGGTCTCTTGGGTGTATATTTCGAGGCTAAATAGTAAGAAAAAAGTTAGGATATATAGCTCTTTTTTAGGCATAATGTCTTGGTTCTAAAAATGTTAAAAAAATATTATATATTAAATTTATATATAAAATCATCGGGATGTAGCGCAGCCTGGTAGCGCACTACACTGGGGGTGTAGTGGTCGTCGGTTCAAATCCGGCCATCCCGACCAATTCTTGTAAATTAATTAAGCTTTTCTTTAACTTTGTTTGAAGCAACAAAATTTAGTTTAAGTCTCTCTGATATAACGTGCTCCTCTCCGGTTTTTGGGTTTCGACCTATTCTTTCAGGAGTGACTTTGTTCATAAAAGTTCCAAAATGGGCTATTTTGATATCATGATTTGATGAATGTGATGCAATAATATTAAAGAAACTTTTAACTATTTCATTGCAAGTTTTATCACTTGTTGAGATATTAGATTTTATATTCTTGGCAATATCTTTTCTTGTAATACTCAATTAGCTCTCACTAGTTTGGATGTTATTTGAATTGTTTGCTAAAAGTTTTTGCATTTTATCAATTATTTCAGTTTCTTTATTAAGCTGCTTTAAATCATTAATAGTTCTTTTATATAAAAAAGGGTTTTGAGTATTATTTTTTATAATCTCAAGTTCATCTATTTTTAATCTAAGTGATGCCTGTCTATTAATTAACATTTCATTTTGTGTGATAGAAGCTTTATTAGATCCTAAAGAGTTTTCTGCAGTTGCTAAAGATGCATTCAATAAACCTAAAAATAAAAATAAATTTTTAAACTTCACTTAAGTACCTGTACCTGTGCCTGTTCCTGTGCCTGTTCCTGTACCTGTGCCTGTACCTGTACCTGTGCCTGTGCCTGTACCTGTACCTGTACCTGTGCCTGTGCCAGTACCTGTTCCTGTTCCAGTTCCTGTATCATCTTCGTCATCACTTGTATCGTTTAGAATAGTGACCGTGATAGTCTGATTTGAAGTATTTACTCCGTCAGTAGCTGAAGCAATAATTGAATATGAAGTTTTTGTTTCATAGTCTGGAGCAGTTTTAAATGTAAGATTTCCTGTTGCAGCGCCTAATTCAAAGCTGTCTGCATCTGTACCGCTTAGGCTGTAGCCAACAGTGTCTCCAGCATCTTCATCCTCTGCGACGACCGTTCCGACCGAAGTATTTCCTTCTGTAACACTAAATGAATCTGATGAGGTGAATACTGGTGCTTCATTAAGATTATTTATCTGTACGCAGATATTTTGTCTTGTAGCATTGCCATTTTCATCTGTTGCTATGAGGATGTAGTTGTCATCACCATTACCAGAGCAACCAACTGCTGTATTGTAATCACCATCAAATGGATAGGTTCCTGTACCTTCATAGTTAGGAGCACCATCTTCAAAATGATTGGTAACAAAAGATAATATACCTGAAGCAGATGTAACTTGGATAACGCTATTACCATCACCGAAGGTAAAGGTTACGCTTCCGCCTTCTGGATCATAAGCAGTAGCAGTACCGATTGCATACTGATTCTCATCTGCTGTGTATTGGCCGTTAGTGGTAAAGATTGGTGCTTCATCAACATCACTGATAATAAGCGTAATAGCTTGCTCAGTAGTATTCACCCCATCGGTTGCCGCTGCAGTAATTGAGTAGGAAGCCTTAGTTTCATAATCTGGAGCCGTTACAAAAGTTAGGACACCAGTTGTTGAATTTATAGCAAAGCTTGCAGCATCTACCCCACCAGTGATTGAGTAAGTTACTGTATCGCCATCGCCATCTGTGGCAACTACTGTGTCAACATTAGTTTGATTTTCATCAGCAGCAAGGCTTGCACTTGAAGTAAATACTGGTGACTCATCATTATCAATAATAGTTACTTGAGCTGTTGTATCGGTAATAGTTACTGGTGCGCTAGCATTTGAAAGAGTAACTATATAGAACTCATTTTCTTCATCATCAGTATCAGGAACACCGGTATCAATAGTGAAAGTAGCTGAGCTTGAACCTCCTGGTATAGTTACTGTTCCAGATTCAGATCCTGAATCTCCATAATCAGAACCTCTTTCAGCAGTACCTGAAGTGATAGCATAATTAAATGTAATATCGCTTGCTGCAACTTCATCAAGGATTGCTGTTAAGGTTGCAGGAGTTTCTTCATCAACTGAAATATCTGCAACGCTTATTAAGTCACCCTTATTATTAATAGTAATATTAACTTCTTGTGCGCTTGCTCTTTCAGAGTCAGTAACAGTTGCAAAGAATGAATATGATGTCTTAGTTTCAAAATCTGGAGCTGTTACAAATGTCATTACACCTGTAGCACTATCAATTTCTACATCACTAGTGCCTGTCAGACTGAATGTTAAATCATCATCATCAGCGTCGGTTGCAACTAGTTCACCAATTGTTGTTTGGTTTTCATCTGCGGTAAAGAATGACTCTACTCCACTCGTAAAGACTGGATCATTATCATTTTTGTTATTTATATTAACTGTAATCAACTGCGTTGTTTCAGGTAATGTTCCATCTGAAACATGAACAATAATTGAATATGATGACTTGGTTTCATAATCTGGAGCTTCTTTAAAAGTAATGACGCCTGTTTTAAAGCCTATATCAAAACTATCCTTATCAGCACCACCTCTAATAAAGAAGGCTTTCCAATCTGGATCATTGCTACCACCATCGGCATCGGTAAATGTTACCGTTCCAACTGATAATTGATTCTCATCAACAGTGAATACATTTGGTGATGTAATTATGGGTCTATTATCGTTAGTATCTTTGATAGTAACGGTAATCGTTTGAGATGTTGAGTTTGTATCATCGTTATCAGTTGCAGTTACTGTTACTTCATAAGAAGTTTTACCTGATTCGTAGTCAGCAGCTGTTGTAAGTGTTAAGACTCCATCAGTAGTGACTGCGAAGCTAGCTGCATCTGCTCCACCTGTAATTGAATAAGTAACACTTGGGTTAGCATCAGCATCAGTAGTAACTAAGTTAGTTACAGCTGTTGTATTTTCATCAATAGTAAATGTGCTATCAGAGGTAAATACTGGTGCCTCATCATTAAGGTCATTTAGGGTAACTGTAACTATTTGTGAAGTGGTGAATTCTTGATTGTTTCCAAACCCGTGTTTATCTCTTGCGACAACTTGAACTTGATAAGTATCTTTTTGCTCAAAATCAGCAGCATCTTTGAATTTTAATATTGCTTTATTGAGATTGTTAACGCTGTATACAATTTCAAAGAACTCAGAATCACGATTAAATGCAATATCAAATTGTTCAATCCTATCGCCAGCAGTATCAATGGTTGCCTCAATTGTGCCAACTTCTAATATATTTTCATCTACATTAAATTGAGTTGGAGATACAAAAACAGGGGCTTCATCAACATCAGTTACCGTTACGCTTACCTCTTTGGTATCAGTAAGACCACCTGCATCAGTCACTGTTACCGTTGCTGTTACTGAGGTTGTTGCTTCAAAATCAGGAGCAGTTGCAAAGCTTAGGACTCCGTTGGCATCTATAGCTAAATCATTACCGGATACTGAGAAAGTTAACGTATCGTTAGCATCGACATCAACGGCGTTGATGCTTGCATTAAGGCTTGAACCGCCTGGTTTTGGTATAGCTGTTTGATTTTCAGCTGCACTAAATACTGTGACAGTTGAGGATATAGTTGGTGCTTCATTTTCATCGGTTACCGTTACGGTTACCTCTTGAGTATCAGTAAGACCAGCTGCATCAGTTACGGTTACCGTTGCTGTGATTGCTTCTGTTGTAGTTTCAAAGTCAGGAGCTGATACAAAACTTAATACACCTGTTTCAGCATCAATGGTTAATACATCACCAGAGACTGAGAAAGTGAAGGTATCGTTAGCATCCTGATCAGAGGCAGTAATAGTCCCTTCATCAATAGTTGTTTGATTCTCAGCTGCATTAAATGCTGTTGTAGTTGAGGTTATAGTTGGGGCATCGTTTACATCAGCTACATTAACAGTCACATCTTGGGTATCACTAAGACCATCTGGATCAGTTACTGTTACCGTTGCAGTGTAAACACTTTTATCTTCATAGTTTGGATTTGAAACAAAGCTTAATACACCTTGCGAGGATATAGCCAATTCAGATCCTGATACACTGTAAGTCAATGTATCACTATCAGGGTCATTAGCGGTTACAGAACCAATTTCTGCTTGGTTTTCATTTGCACTGAACACTGCGTCTGAGGTAATGACAGGTATAAGATTTAAATGAATCGTTGCTTCGTTTTGGATATTGTAATCAATTAAACTTCGGTTATCCTCAAGCACTTTACCAGCAAAAATAAGAACTATAGTTTCTATATCATAGCCTTTGCTGCTACTTATAAGAGCTTTAACACTTTGAATTGTATCTATGTCTTCAACTGTATAAATAAGAATTCCTGCATCTGCAAGAGTCTTAACATATAAGTCCATAGAAACATCATTTATGTTTACTACTATATCTTGGCTGGCTGAAAGTTCGCCATCAGAAACTGTAACTTTCAATTCATATGAAGACTTTGTCTCAAAATCGGGAGTAGTTTTAAATGTAAGTACTCCGGATTCAGCTTCTAGTTCAAACTCATCTCCATCAGCTCCACTATCGATAGAGAAAGTTAGATTATCTGCGTCAATATCAGTAGCTGTTAATGCTCCAACACTAGATTGATTTTCATCTGCATTAAAACTAGAACTTGATGTAAATTCTGGAGCTTCATTTTCATCGGTTACCGTTACGGTTACCTCTTGAGTATCAGTAAGACCAGCTGCATCAGTTACGGTTACCGTTGCTGTGATTGCTTCTGTTGTAGTTTCAAAGTCAGGAGCTGATACAAAACTTAATACACCTGTTTCAGCATCAATGGTTAATACATCACCAGAGACTGCGAAAGTGAAGGTATCGTTAGCATCCTGATCAGAGGCAGTAATAGTCCCTTCATCAATAGTTGTTTGATTCTCAGCTGCATTAAATGCTGTTGTGGTTGAGGTTATAGTCGGTGCATCATTTATATCTTTAACGCTAATAGCGAGCTCTTGCGTTGCCTCATTAACACCATCACTTGCAGTTACTATTGCTTCAAAGGAGGCTTTAGTTTCAAAGTCTGGTGCTGTTGTGAATATAATATCGCCAGTTGAGGCATCGATTGATAATACTGCAGCATCTGTGCCACTAATACTATAAGTTAAAGAGTCATTATCTGCATCTGTAGCTGAAACACGACCAACTTCTATAGTATTCTCGTCAATATCAAAGGATTTATTTTCATCTGTAAAGTAAGGTCCGGTATCATCATCACTAATAATTACCGAGAATGAAGTTGAATATGGTTCAGCATTGGGGCCATTATGATTTATGGAAACAACAAAATATTCACTATCCTCAATAACCTCATCATTGATTATAGGTATGCTTAAAGATGCACTTGAGACCATTGCTGGGATGGTAATCGTTCCTGAGCTTAGTGCATTATAGTCAGACCCACTTTCAGCGGTAACAGATGTAACGGTATAGCCGATCTCAATTGGAAGCTCTGACTTAGATAAATCTAATTCGACTGAGTAATTAAAAGCAGCATCGCTTTCACTAACATATTTCTCATCGACAAAATCATAAACAAATCCAGGAATTGGATCCGTATTTATAATTGTAATAACAGCTATGTTATCAGCCAAGTTTGCATTTTCTGCATTTGATAAAACAACAGAGAATGTTTCATTAGCCTCATATACACCATCACCTGCAATATACAATTTAATAGATTTTGAGGTCTCTCCTGGAGCAAATGATACAGATCCAGAATCTTGATAGAAATCCTCTTCTGTAGCTGAACCAATTTGCGTTGAATATGACACTCTTATTGGTTTGGCTGATTGAGCGCTTAAAGCTATTGTAGCTTGACCAGAATTACCAGCATATTCTAGTATACTTGCATCATTGATAGATATAGAAGGTGATTCATCATCATCTTTAATAGTTACTAAACTCACACTGCTATCTATCTCAGCATTTACAGGGCTTGCTAATAAAATTTGGAGGGTTTCATCAAATTCATCAAGCGAATCGTTGATTGAGCTTAGTGATATTGATTTGGTAACTTGGCCTGGCTCAAATGTTAATGTTCCACTTATAGCTTCATAATCTACATTAACTAATGCAGGATTAACTGGCCCATCTCTAATCTCATAGTTCACAGTAATTTGTTGCGATGATGGTGCATTTAAAGTCACAGGTATTTGAACTGATTGGCCCTCAGAAACACTGGATGTCTTTGCTATTGTGAGATTTGGTGCAAAGTCATCATCGATAATAGTCACCGAAGTTGATGGTGTGCCTGCACCTTCAAAAGTTGCGTTTTCTATGCTCACATATTCGATAGTAAAGGTTTCATTGCTTTCATCTATTGCATCATTAGCAATTGATATTGCTAGTGGCGCTTTTGTGCTACCAGCTGGAATTGTAATAAGACCGGTTGTTGGCATAGAGTAATCTGTAGCATCTGCAGAGCCAGGGATCACTGCATACTTTATAATAATGTCATCGACTGATGGTCTCTGTATATAAAATCCAATTTCACTTATTCCACTTGCTTCAGAAAGACTATTTGATGTGATGTATGTTACTTCAGGAAGCTCTTCATCATCTTCAATAGTTACTTCAATAATATTATTATCTAAAGTAACGTTCTCTATTTTTGTAAAGACGATATTAAACTTTTTATTACCTGTATATAAGCTATTATTGATAATAGGAATATTAATTGTATTAGAAGTTACTCCTGGGTTATAAATCAATTTACCTACTTTCTTATAATAATTTATATTATTAATAGCAGAATTATTTTGCGTTTCATATTCTAGTAAGATACTTTTTCCTGAAGGGGCGTTTAGTTTTATAGGTAAAGTTATTAAGGGTACAGATTCTGGACGAGAAACAAGATATATATTATTTATGCCAGGCTGCAAATCGTCATCAATAACAGTGAATTTAGCTTCTGCATTATCTACATAGTCTGCATTTGTACTGAGAATACGAACTTCAAATTCCTCGTCATATTCATCAAGCTCATCATCGATAATTGGCAAGCTTATAAATTCACTTCTTGAACCAGCATCTATACCTATAGTGCTTTGATCTACAATTTCGCCTGTTGCTTTATTAATAATTTGATAAGAGACTTCGGTTTGTGTTGCAGATGGATTCGACAGGTTTATCTCAATTAAACCTTCTCCGGCAGACTCATTGGCAGAACCATCTATTACCGAGATGTTAAGAGAGTCATTGTCTCTTAAGTTAACCGCTTTAACCTGTTGACCAATTACAGGATGGTTTAACACAAAATCAAATGATTCGCTTTGCTCTTTAATATCATCATCAATGAGGTCAATAAGAATAGTTTTCTTAGTCTCACCTGGATTAAATACTATCTTGCCTGATTTATTAATATAGTCGTTATCATCAGCAGTATTGTTTCTAGTGAAATATTCATACTCAGCAGCAACTTCTGGTGCAAAGTCTAACGTTACTTCAATTTGAACTTGTTCACCTTCTATTGCAGGCAAAATATCAATATTTGCTGTTTGATCATCATCGTTATCAAGGATTGTTATCGTTCTAGTTGAAACTGGTATTGAAGCATTAACAGGATTAGATAATCTAAAGGTTATCAGTTCATCATTTTCTTTAAAACTATCATCAATAAAGTCTAAAACTATAGTTTTATTTGTTTCACCAGGATTAAATATAAGCGTTCCTGAATTAGCAACATAATCCTCTCCTGCCGTTGCTGTTTGGTTGATAAGCTCATAATCAACACTAACCGTATCCGATCCACTTGCTGTTAATGATAAAGAAATTTCGGGATCTATGCTTTCGTCATATCTACCTGTATCTACATCAATCAAGATACTTGTTATGTCGTCATCAATAATTTCAATGTTTGCAGTTGCAGTTCCTATGACTGCATTAACAGGAGTGAGTAGCTCAATTACTATGTTCTCATTTGGTTCATCTAACTCATCATCAAAAATAGCCACAGTAATAGCCTTGCTTGTCTCGCCGGCATTAAATACTAGAGTTCCTGAAACTGGATCATAATCCTCTAGGGCGGTTGCACTGCCTGATGAAACAGTCCTGAAGTCAACCTCTATGTTTGTACTAGGTATTGCTGTTAATGATACGGTAACAGTTGCTGAGCCTGAAGCTTCATTAGCGCTTGCATTAGCTATATTAATCTCTGCAATTGTAGTGTTTACAAGCTCGGTTGTATAAATCGAGGAATCTATAACTACATTTTCTGCATTACTAAGGCTTAACTCTATAGTTTCATTTGCTTCTACTAGGTTGTCTTCAAGAGCACTAATAACAAAGCTAGTTGATTGAGTCCCCGCTGGAATATTTATGACCCCAGTAGTTGTATTTACATCATTCGTACTGACTCCAGCAATTTGATAACCAAGGCTTATATCTTTAGCTGATATATTTGAAAGAGTAGCTTGATATTGAGCATTTTCCCCTTCATTAACACTTGTTGGAGCAATAAAGGATAGCGATGGAGCAACATCACTATCAATAATAGATACAAGAGCGCTTGCATCAGCTATGGATGCATTGGTTGCATTTGATAGAGCGACTATAAATGTCTCATCAAATTCATCAAGCGTGTCAGCCAATACTGCTATAGAAATTGATTTTGAAGTCTCACCAGGGCTAAATACTAGAGTAGCTGAATACGATGAGTAGTCTAAATTATCAAGTGCTGTTCCGTTCGATGTTGCTAAATCAACACTTACTGATTCACTTGAAGGGTTTGATAAAGCTAAAGTTAAATTAACTGAACCAGTATCTTCGAGAGCTGAACTATCAGATATTGAAATAGTAGGAGGAAGATCATCATCCTCGATAACAATATTTGCACTAGAGCTAGAACCAATTACAGCGTTAGTAGCCCCACCCAATTGAACAATGAAGCTCTCTGATGGCTCTCTTAAAAAGTCGTCAACGATGTCAATATTGATAGTTTTTTGAGTTTCCCCAGGTGCAAAGTTGACGCTTGAAGTAACCGGAATGAAGTCTGATATTGCTTTTGCACTATTAGATTCATTGGCTGAATAATCTACAATGATAGTTTTACCTGATGCAGCACTTAGAGAAATAATTGCATTTGCAGGATCACTCTCTTTTGCTGTTGAACCTGCAATTGAAGCTGTTGGCTCATCATCATTATCATCTAAAGCAACTTGAATTAATGAAGTACCAAGAACTACATTAACAGGATTGTTTAGCGCAACAGTAAAGTCTTCTCTGTCTTCATCAATAGCATCATCAATAGTTGCTATATTAATAATCTTAATAGATTCCCCTGCTGCAAAAGTTATACTGCCATTACTTGCAACATAATCAGTTCCACTTAAAGCAGTTCCATTGTTAGTAGCATAATTAAAGCTTATATCTCTTCCTGATTTTTCACTTAAAGCAAAAGTGATGGCAACTGTTTCGCCCTCTTGGTTAACCTGATTGGAAGCGCTGACTGATGGTGTTGCATCATTATCTGTAACTTCAATACTTATGCTTGATTTATATAGCTCTGCATTTTGTGGATTAGATAGGGCTAAGGTAAATGCCTTATTATCTTCATCTAAAATATCATCAATAGTAGTTAAAGTTATTACTCCTTCGGTATCACCTGCTGAAATAACAATTGTTCCACTTGCAGCCACATAATCAGTTCCAGCTTTTGCAGTTCCATCTTGGGTAACATAATCCACAGAAACATCAATCTCTGACGCATTTGAGAGCTCTATTATGATCTCAGGATTACCACCTTCAGTCTCTCTTTCATCGTTAACAATAATATTTGGGGCACCATCATTATCGATAATATTAAATATCGCGCTTGTATTTGCAGCTACTACATTTTGAAGGTTTGAAACAACAACATTAAAAGATTCATTATTTTCATCACTCTCATCATCAATAATTGCAAATGATTGAGTTACTGAAAGGCTGCCAGCAGGAATAGATAATGTTTTTGATACAGATGAATAGTCGCCATCGGTGGCTGTATCTGCAACTGTATTAACATCAAAACTTATATCTTTTGAAGATACTTCTGAAACGCTAAAGACAACATTAAAGCTACCTACATTTTCATTAAAGTCCTTTCCAGAGAAACTTAATACTGGGGCATCGTCGTTATCTAATATGTTTAGCGAATAACTTGTTTGCGATTCACCAAGAACATTCAGTAAATTAGACAAAATGATATTTATAGATTCATCAACTTCATCTAAATTATCATCATTTGTAGATAGAGAAATTCTAGCAGAAGTGCTTCCTGGGTTTATTGTTACTGATTGCGATAAAGCATTGAAATCAGTGCCTGAAATTGCAGTTCCTGAACTTGAAGCCACATCGAAGCTAACTACTTTTTCTGTTGCAGCTGATAATTCAAAGTTTAAGCTTACAGAGCCACCCTCATCTACATCAGTAAATGTAGTATTTAATGTTGGAGCATTATCATTATCTATAACTGTTATGGGTATTTGAGTAAAGCTAGCTGTTGCATTGGTAAGAGATGAGATCTCAACAGTTAATTCTTTATTTTCTAGCTCATCAACAGAGTCATCAAGTGTATTAATTTGAACTGAAACAGATGTTTCACCTGCTGGAATATTGACTTCGTTTGAAGCAAACTCAAACTCTTTTCCAGAAACTGCTGTTCCAGAAACTGTTGTATAAGTAAATGATACAGGCTTTTCAGAAGCAGCGCTTAGAGCAAATTCAAGTATAGCTGAATCACCCTCAATGGAAGAAATATCTCCTTGATTAGATAGTGTCAAAACAGGTGCGCTATCATTATCAACAATTGTTAAAGTTTGGCTCGTAATTGATCCTAATTCAGCATTCTGGAGATTAGAAATTGAGATTAAAAGTTTCTCATCATCCTCATCAGCTAAGTCATCAATAGCTCTGAGAACTTCTTTTGTTAGGTTTGTCTCGATTGGTGAAATAGTGACTTGACTTGTAACAACTTCATAATCATCTGCTTCAGCATCTATAAGTGATATTTGAAGATCAAAAGTAACCTCTAATGCTGTTGCACCAGATTTGCTAAAGTTTAATGAAAGTCCTTGTCCTTCAGTTCTTGAAGAAACACTCTCTGCGATTGTTATAGATGGCAACGGATCGTTATCTATAATTGTTACCTCAGCTATAAGTCCTGAGCCTATATCAACTAAATTGGGTGTTGATGTTTCATATATTTCTATGAAAAAATTCTCATTTCCTTCATAGACAGCATCATCAAAAGTATTTATATCAAAAGAACCAACTAATAAACCAGAAGGAATAGTTACCTCTTGAAGATCAGAGGCTACTCGATAATCATCACCCCTTGAAAGATCAGCGGAACCATCGTTGGCTCTGTAAAGAAAAGTTGTATCGGCTGAAGTTCTGCCTGATTGAGTAATTGTAAGAGTAGCAACCCCGCCTTCATTAACGGTTACATTTGCAATACTTATTGTTGGTTTAGTTTCGTCCTCGTTAATAGTAACTGTTGTTGACGAATCGCTAGCAGTTGCATTAGTTACATCAGAGATATCAACAGTAAATGTAGCGTCTGAACCACTGAAAAGATTATTATCATTAAGGGTTATTTCAAGAGATTTAGTAGTTTCACCCGGAGCAAAGCTTATGACGCCTGATGAAGAACCAAATAAAGATGCATCATTAGTATTACTATCTGTAGCATAATTAAAACTAACAGTTTTGCCTGAAGCTCCACTTAAAGTATATTCAAGAACTGCGCTACCTGCATTTTCAGAAACGCTGAAATCTGCAGCAATGTTGAGGGTTGGCGCATCATCGTTATCTTCAATTAAAACGCTTAATACCCCATTAGGTGCAGAGTTAGAACTCGCAATAACAGCATTAACAATATTTATAGCGGTTACATTAAATAATTCAACTGGTTCGTCAATTTCATCATCGATTAGACTTAAAGTGACTGACTTGCTTGTTTCACCAGGAGCAAATGTTACCGTTTGATTGATTTGATTGTAGTCTTGTCCTGCTACCGCCTGACCATCAGAGCTTTGAAGGTCTAGACTAACTGTTTTTCCTGAAGGTTCAGCCAAAGCAACCGTTATTTCAAGGCTTTCATTTTCAACTAAATTGTTATTAGCAGAAATACTGATGCTTGGGGCATCATCATTATCTTCTATAGAAACAACTGCAGCACTTTCAGCTTCTTGAACCTCGCCTTGAGAAGCTCCAGTTAGGGATACAGAAAAGCTTTCTTCATCTTCATCTAAACTATCTTCAATAATCGATACGCTAATGGTTTTTTGTGTCTCATTGGCTGCGAAGGTAACTGAATCGTTAGCCGCAACATAATCAAGCCCTGCAAGGGCTGTTCCATCAGCGGTTGCGTAATTAACCGTAATATCCATTTGGACTGGGTTAGTTTTAGTAATTGTTATAGAGGCCGTTCCATCTTCCTCTTTTACATTAGCTCCAGCTATTCCGAAAATAGGAGCATCATCATCATCACTAATAGTAATAGATGCAGTATCATTAACCAGGTTGCCTAATGAAGTAGCGCCAAGCGTAAAATTAACATCAAAGATCTCGTCAACCTCAAAAATGCCATCATCGATAATGTCTAAACTAATGCTTTTAGTTGTCTCACTAGGTGCAAAAATAATGGTGCCGGTAGAAGCCGTGTAGTCACTTGCTGCCTCTGCAGTATCATCTGAGGTAGAGTAATTTAAGACAATCTCTTGATTAAAAGGATTTGATAACTCTACAGATACTGATGCAGTACCTGAGGATTCTGAGGTTGATGAGCTAGCTATTGATATATTAGGGATTCTTGGACCATCATCATCACCAAAGATCTCATCAATTAATAAAAATAAACCCGCTCCAGATAATATCTTTTGAATAAGATTAAGCTCAGAATATATATTTGAAAGACGAATAATTGGGCCAGATGATGAATTCTTAGGGTCTAACTCACCTTTCTCTATTTTCTCTTCAAGAATATTCTTTTCTTCAATGAGGCTAACTGCTCTTTCCTTGATATCAGCTCTTGAAAGGTCTTCTAAATCTTGATTAAGATTTTCTAGTTGGGAATTAGTATATGCCTTTTCTTGATCATAGACATTTTCATCATATGTATATGATATAAGAGACATAGACAGCAATACAGCTGACAGTAAAGTCAATTTAAATCTCATTATTGAGACATCCCCAAATTTTTGTAATATTAGTGGTTAATAATAAACACTTTTTATGCGGATGTCATCTCTAATTAATGTAAATAATATAGATATAAAAGATAATTTTTTATAATTTGTAAATTAAATACGTCTAAGATTTCTATATATCTTTAGTAATAAGGTCTAAACCTTAAAAGTAAGTCATGTAAAGTGTGCTTTCTATTCAATTTAGCACCTGGATCCTTGGTTAATGGTCTCCAAGTATAATTAATAAAGTTGCCATAAACTGGGATATTGAAAAAGATTCCCTTATCAAAAGTGCCCTCTCCAAATTGCTCAGAAGTAACATCGGTAAATGATGCAAAAACTCCAAACTCCATTCCATTTAAGTATTTTCGAGACATTTCAAAGGTCGTTCCTTTATC
>Ga0206125_10003771_pt1 | contig 14086 bp, 9 predicted proteins | sample Helgoland_Spring_4_FD_148598 | JGI IMG/M metagenome (GOLD analysis project Ga0206125, IMG submission 148598) | Pelagic subsurface seawater microbial communities from Kabeltonne, Helgoland, North Sea - Helgoland_Spring_Bloom_20160331_1 | ecosystem: Environmental > Aquatic > Marine > Epipelagic ... | reverse complement strand
TCAACAGCAGCAAGAGCAAATCGCCACGCTTACAGAACAGTTAAGCCAAAATAATTCGCGCTTAAGTGAGACTGAAATTGTTGCCGAAGCGACTATTTCTGCTGTAGAGAAAATCTCAATGACGCCCGCCTCTGCTAACAAGACAAATATTGGCGGATATGGTGAGCTGCACTACAACAATCTGGAAAAAGACGATGGCAGTGGCGACAAAGACGCTATGGACTTCCATCGTTTTGTTTTATTCACCTCACATCAATTTAGCGACAGTATCCGTTTCTTCTCGGAGCTGGAAGTTGAACACAGCATTTCCGGTGAAGGTAAGGTCGGTGAAGTCGAGCTGGAGCAAGCCTTTATAGAATGGGATATCTCTGCCAACCAAACCGCTAAGGCTGGTTTATTCCTGCTACCCATAGGCATCATTAACGAGACCCATGAGCCAAACACTTTTTACGGCACTGAGCGAAATAATGTTGAGAAAAATATTATTCCCGCTACTTGGTGGGAAGGCGGTGCCGCGCTTAATGGCGAGCTATCACCGGGACTGAGCTATGACATCGCTGCTCACTCTGGGCTCTACATCCCGAAAGGTAAATACAAGCCCCGAGATGGTCGTCAGAAAGTCGGTAAGGCCAAGGCAGACGATATGGCATTTACTGGCCGCTTAAAATATACCGCTATCCCAGGATTGGAATTAGCCACATCTATCCAGTATCAGGCTGATGTAACCCAAAATGAAGGCTCGAAAGCTGTTGACGGGACTTTATTTGAAACCCATATCTCATGGCAGAGAGACAACTTCCAATTGCGTGCTCTCTATGCCCAGTGGAATTTCGATAGTGCGATCAATGATTATGCCAGCACCCCCGCAAGCGACTACCAACCTGGGACTGAATTTGCACTGGCCACTCCTGCAACCGATGCTAAAAACATCACCGGTGCAGACAAGCAAACTGGTTTCTATATTGAGCCTTCTTATAAATTTAATGAAATATTTGGTATCTTTGCCCGCTACAGTGAGTATGACAACAGTGCCGGCAGTTCGACGGACACTGCAGTTGAACAATTTGATCTTGGTATGAACTACTGGCTTCACCCCAACGTAGTCTTTAAAATAGATTATCAGAATCAAGACAATAACTCGGGCACAGGCAGTGATGGCATCAATATCGGTGTTGGCTACTCTTATTAAGAAGAAAACTCTCAATGCGTAACAGCCTCTACAGCACAGCACTTTTCGTAGGACTGTTGACCACAACCCTCTTGGCCTCACCTCTGGTGAACGCCAAGGGGGTTTTTCAGTCTGGCCCGGATTTTGTCGCGGAGGTTTTTGCCCCGCAGCAATCTGATTCCAAGGTACTTTGGATAAACGACGATATTCGCCAGCAGGCCGAAAAAATATTGGGGCGCCCCGTAATGGGCCTACGCGTTCGCTACCATCAATCCGCGGGTAAGACCGCATGGATCCTCAACGAAATCGGCAAAGAGATGCCGATTACCATCGGCGTAGTTATTGATCAGCACAGCATTGCCAGCGTGAAGATTCTCGCCTACCGTGAAAGTCGTGGCGGCGAAGTGCGCTACCCCGCCTATATGGCGCAGTATCAGGGCGCTACTCTGACTGAAAGATACAAACTGGATAAATCTATTGATGGCATAACAGGCGCGACACTCTCGGTATGGGCGGTTAACAAGGTAACAGCGTTAGCTTTGTATTATCATAGTCAGGTAAACCCAAAAGCAGCAGAGCCAACAAAGCAGCCAAGTAAATAAGCGAGTCTCGGTGAAATCTACAAAATCTTTAAAAATAAATATTATCTGGCACCGCCGCCTCGGCCTGTCAGTTTTTTTGGTGTTGATTTTTCTCGCTATCAGCGGCTTTGCCCTCAATCACTCACCGGCCCTGAAACTCAATAAAATTGATCTTTCGAGCAATTGGTTGCTGTCATGGTACGGATTGGAAAAGCCGGCGATCAATGGTTTTAACCTGCAGGGAAAGTGGCTCTACCAAGATGGTAACAGTCTGCTTTACTTAGATCAGAAAGCTGTGGCACCCTGCTCAGCACCATTGCGCTCGAGCACCACCACTGCGGATACGATTTTTGCTCTCTGTGCTGATGCACTGCTGATGCTTACCGAAAAAGGCCAGCTGCTGGAGAGTTTCACTCAGCTGGACGGATTGCCGATCAATGCTCAAGCAATCACTAGGATTGAAGACCGGCTCTACCTTTTAACGGATTCAGCCGCGCTTGAATTTAACTCAGACAGCCTCGCCCTGACACCAGAACCAAATCTAGATCTGGCTTTACTCGCCCCTCAAAGCACCTTGGCACCCCTGCCAGAATTACTTGAACAGCAGTTAGAGGATAGCGGCCCGAGCATTTCTCTGGAGACGGTTATTCTCGACCTTCACAGCGGTCGTTTCTTTGGTCAGTTTGGGGTTTTGGTTATCGATATTGTTGGTTTGCTTATCTGTATTCTGTCGATCACTGGCTTATTGGCCTGGATAAACCGCCTGCGGCAGATCAAGCAGTAGACAGTCCAAATACAATCCAATATTGCCAGCATAAATAAACCGCGATACTATTTACTACCAAGTTACTATTAAGTAACTATCAATTTACTACCAAGCCAGCTAACAGATCACTGGCTACAATCAAATGGGCAGCACAGCTGCCTTTTTTTGTTGCGTTGAAAATACGCAAAGGACGCTAAAAAGACAATGACGACTAAAGCATTAATGAACACCTACGGCACCAAGGCCGCCACTCTGGTAAAAGGAGAAGGCGTCTGGCTGTGGGACGCAAATGGAAATAAGTATCTCGATGCCCTGTCGGGTATCGCGGTCTGCGGACTGGGTCACTCCCACCCCGCTATTGCAGCAGCAGTTGCTGAACAGGCATCTGTTTTAACCCACTGTTCAAACTTTTTTGCCATTCCCAATCAGGTTGCTCTCGCGGATAAGCTCTGTGCGGCCTCGGGAATGGATAAAGTATTCTTTGGTAACTCCGGTGCTGAGGCCAATGAAGCGGCGATTAAGATGGCGCGTCTTCATGGCCACAAGAAGGGCATAAAATTGCCCACTGTACTGGTAATGGACAATGCCTTTCACGGTCGTACATTAGCCACACTCAGCGCTTCCGGTAGCCGCAAGGTTCAGGCGGGATTTGAACCATTAGTACGTGGCTTTACTCGCGCACCTTTCGATGACATTAAATCTCTGGAAACTATCGCCGACAACAACCCTAATATCTGCGCGATATTTGTCGAGCCGATTCAAGGTGAAGGGGGTATTCGCGTTGCCGCTGATTCCTATCTGCAACAACTGCGAGAATTCTGCACGGAAAAAGGCTGGCTGCTGATGCTCGATGAAGTGCAAACCGGCAATGGGCGCACCGGAAAATATTTTTACTATCAGCACAGCGGTATTATTCCCGATGTGGTCACTACCTCTAAAGGTCTTGGCAATGGCGTGCCGATTGGTGCCTGTCTCGCTCATGGTGAGGCAGCTGAACTAATGCAGCCGGGAAATCACGGTTCAACCTTCGGAGGCAATCCACTGGCCTGTGCAGCAGCGCTGGCAGCGGTTACCACTATTGAGCAAGAGAGTCTCTGTGAGCGAGCAACTGTTCTTGGCGACAGACTGATGAATGGTTTTAAGTCGGCGCTGGCAGATGTGGCTCATGTTAAAGAGATTCGCGGCAAGGGCTGTATGATCGGCATCGAACTCGATAAGCCGTGCAAATCGCTTTTCCCCGCCGCTATGGCTAAGGGCCTAATTATTAATGTAACCGCTGATTCAGTCATTAGACTATTACCGCCAATGGTAATGACTGATGATGAAGCGGATCAGGTTATTGCGATTCTCGCACCGTTAATTAAAGATTTCCAACAGGATTAAACCAGAGCAAGTTCTCATGACTATTAGACATTTCCTCACCCTTCACGACCTCAGTACTGATGAAATCAATCAGGTTATCGATCTGGCTATAGAGCTAAAAGCCGCTCATCGCGAAGGTCTCCAAGAGCCCATTTTTGCCGGCAAAGTTCTCGCTATGATCTTCGAGAAGTCGTCGACCCGAACCAGAGTTTCCTTTGAATCAGGGATGGCACAGCTTGGAGGGGACGCTCTGTTTTTGTCACCCAATGACACTCAGCTTGGGCGTGGTGAACCGATTGAAGATTCGGCGCGGGTTATCTCGCGTATGGTCGATATTGTCATGATTAGAACCTTCGGCCACGACAAGATTGAAAAGTTTGCCGAGCACTCTAAAGTTCCGGTGATCAATGCACTTACTGACCAATTTCACCCCTGTCAGTTACTCGCGGATATCCAGACCTTTGTCGAACATCGCGGTTCGATTCAGGGTAAGACTGTGGCTTGGATTGGTGACGGCAACAATATGTGTCAGTCATGGATCAATGCGGCGATGCTGTTGGATTTCAAACTGAATATCGCCTGCCCTACAGGCTATGAACCCAGTGTTGAATTATTAGCGCAGGCTGGCAAGCGTGTCACCGTTACCAGTGATCCCGTGGTTGCAGTTACCGGTGCTCACTTAGTCACTACCGATGTTTTTGCTTCTATGGGGCAAGAGGAAGAGCAGGAAGAGCGCTTAAAGCATTTTGCCAACTATCAGGTTAACCATCAGCTGATCGGCCATGCTGCGGATGATGTGCTGTTTATGCATTGCCTGCCTGCTCACAGAGATGAAGAGGTCTCTGCCGAGCTACTTGAAGATGAGAATATTTCAGTGGTTTGGGATGAGGCGGAAAATCGTTTACATGCTCAGAAGGCGTTGATGGTGTTTTTGCTTAAGGCGAGTCAGTAAGCGATCTGATGGATATCCCAGCCCCAGCCTTCGCTGGGGTGACGTTCCTGAGCTGGGGTTCGTCATTCCAGCGTATGCTGGAATCTATTTATGGGTAAATGGGCCCCAGCCTACGCTGGGGTGACGTTCCTGAGCTGGGGTGACGTTCCTGAGCTGGGGTGACGTTCCTGAGCTGGGGTGACGTTCCTGCGCTGGGGTGACGTTCCTGCGCTGAGGTTCGTCATTCCAGCGTATGCTGGAATCTATTTATGGGTAAATGGGCCCCAGCCTACGCTGGGGTGACGTTCCTGCGCTGGGGTGACGTTCCTTCGCTGGGATGCTGGGGTGGCGCTATTAAATAAACTCAACGCCGTCTATTTCATATTCAATATCGCCGCTAGGCGCTTTAACTACCACTACTTCACCAATCTCTTTACCCATCAGCGCGCGGGCAATTGGCGACTGGTAAGAAATTTTACCTAACTTAACGTCCGCTTCATCATCGCCAACGATTTTATAAGTCACCGTCTGATCAGTTTCCAGATTAATAATCGTTGCCGTCGAACCAAATATCACTTTGTCACCATGGGGGACTTTGTGGATATCAATTACCTGAATATTTGACAGCTTGCTTTCGATTTCCTGAATACGCCCCTCAGCAAAGCTCTGCTGTTCGCGGGCCGCATGGTACTCAGCATTCTCTTTAAGATCACCGTGTTCACGGGCAGTAGCAATATCACTGATAATCGTTGGACGAACTACTTTAATAAGATGTTGCAGCTCATCGCGCAGAGCAATCTCACCCTCAACTGTCATTGCAGTCTTTTGCATTACACTATCTCCTTATGCAGAGTTTGGATACGTCGCACTGTAGTACCACCCTGATAGCTCAACGCCTGACAAACCGCGCCGCCACCAGCCATAGTAGTCGTGTAATAAACTCTGTGTTGCTCTGCACTGGAACGAATGGCAGAGGAATCTGAAATCGCCTGACGACCTTCAGTGGTATTAATAATCAAATCAATTTTGTCGCTCTTGATCATATCAACAATATGCGGACGACCTTCCTGAACCTTGTTTACCAACGTCACGGGCACGCCGGCCTGCTCAATAATCTTTGCGGTACCTTTGGTAGCCACCAACTTAAAGCCGAGATCCGACAACTGCTTTGCCAACTCGGGCAGCTGATGTTTATCGCGTTCACGAACACTGACAAAGGCGGTGCCCTTTGAAGGAATTTCGTCACTGGCGCCCAGCTCTGCTTTGCCATAGGCCTCTGCAAAGGTGGTGCCGACTCCCATTACTTCACCGGTAGATTTCATCTCTGGCCCAAGAATTGGGTCAATACCGGGGAATTTATTAAACGGGAAAACCGCTTCTTTGACACTGAAGTACGGTGGAATAATTTCACGGGTAAAGCCCTGGGACTCCAATGTCTGGCCAACCATACAGCGGGCGGCAATTTTCGCCAGCGATGTGCCGATACATTTGGAGACAAAAGGAACTGTTCGCGATGCGCGTGGATTAACTTCGATAACGTAAATATCGCCATCCTGAAGGGCCAGCTGAACATTCATCAATCCGCGTACACCCAACTCTAACGCCATCTTTTTACAGACTTCGCGCATATCGTTCTGAATATCTTCACTGAGGCTGTAGGGCGGCAGTGAACAGGCTGAGTCACCAGAGTGAATTCCGGCCTGTTCAATATGCTGCATAATCGCACCAATAACGACTTGCTCACCATCACTTACCGCATCCACATCAATCTCAATGGCATTCGGTAGGAAGAAGTCGAGCAGTACTGGAGAGTCATCAGACACCTGTACCGCAGTCTTCATATAGTGACGCAACTCGTCTTCTTTGTAGACGATTTCCATGGCGCGACCACCCAGTACATAGGAGGGACGAACCACTAAGGGATAACCAATATCTTTGGCCAGCTCGACGGCCTGCTCTGCGCTGCGCGCTGTGGCATTGCGCGGCTGCAACAGTCCGAGTTTTTCAATCATCTGCTGGAAACGCTCGCGATCTTCGGCGCGGTCAATCGCATCTGGCGTGGTACCAACAATCGGCACACCGGCAGCTTCAAGGGCACGGGCAAGTTTCAGCGGCGTCTGGCCACCAAACTGCACAATCACACCTTTGGGCTTTTCAATACGGACAATTTCGAGCACATCTTCAAGGGTAACCGATTCAAAGTACAGTCGGTCTGAAGTGTCATAATCGGTGGATACGGTCTCTGGGTTACAGTTGACCATAATGGTTTCATAACCATCGTCACGCATTGCCAGAGCGGCGTGAACACAACAGTAATCAAATTCGATGCCCTGACCGATTCGGTTTGGGCCGCCGCCAAGGACAAGTATCTTGTCTTTATCGCTGGGGCGCGCTTCGCACTCTTCCTCGTAGGTGGAGTACATATAAGCAGTGTCGGTAGAGAATTCAGCAGCACAGGTATCGACGCGCTTGTAGACTGGGTGCATGCCCAGCTCGTAGCGCAACTCGCGCACAGCGCTCTCTTTACAGCCCAAAATATCGGCGAGGCGACGATCGGCAAAACCTTTGCGCTTTAAGCGGTAAAGGCTATTTTTATCCAGATCGCTCAAGCTCGACTGCGCTAGGCTCAACTCATCTTTAATTAAGTCTTCGATCTGCACCAGGAACCAGTTGTCGATCTTGGTCAGTGCAAAAATCTCCTCGCGGCTCATGCCGTGACGGAATGCTTCACCCACAAACCAAATACGATCGGGGCCGGCAACAGCCAACTGACGATGTATTTCAGCCATTGGATTTTCAATGTCTGAGGTAAGGATTGGATCGAAGCCAGCAACGCCAACTTCGAGACCGCGCAGAGCTTTTTGCATTGACTCTTGGAAGGTGCGACCAATCGCCATCACCTCACCTACAGATTTCATCTGGGTAGTCAGTGCCGTACTCGCCTGCTCGAACTTCTCGAAGGCAAAGCGCGGTATCTTAGTCACTACATAGTCGATGCTTGGCTCAAAGGAGGCCGGTGTGGCACCGCCCGTAATTTCGTTTTGCAATTCGTCAAGGGTGTAACCAATAGCCAACTTGGCTGCCACTTTGGCGATTGGGAAACCGGTGGCTTTTGAGGCCAGTGCAGAGGATCGCGATACGCGCGGGTTCATCTCGATGACGATTAGACGGCCATCTTCTGGGTTTACTGCAAACTGAACATTGGATCCGCCAGTTTCAACACCGATCTCACGCAATACCTTGATCGAGGCGTTGCGCATAATTTGATATTCTTTATCCGTTAAGGTCTGTGCAGGGGCAACGGTAATCGAATCGCCGGTGTGGATACCCATGGGGTCAAGGTTTTCAATGGCACAGATAATAATGCAATTATCTTTGCGATCTCTAACCACTTCCATTTCAAACTCTTTCCAGCCAATCAGCGATTCATCAATCAACAGCTCATTGGTGGGTGAGAGATCCAAGCCACGACGGCAGATCTCTTCAAATTCTTCGCGGTTGTAGGCAATACCACCACCGGAACCACCCATCGTAAATGAGGGACGGATAACGCACGGAAAGCCAAAGCGATCAGAAATCTGCGCGGCCTCTTCCATGCTGTGGGCAATACCTGAATTGGGCGTATCCAAACCGATTGCTTTCATGGCTTTATCAAAGCGTTCGCGATCTTCGGCCTTGTCGATAGCATCGGCATTGGCACCAATCATTTCCACGCCGTGCTTTTCCAGCACACCGTGCTTGGCTAGATCCAGCGCACAGTTCAGTGCCGTTTGGCCACCCATGGTCGGCAGCAGTGCATCGGGCTTTTCCTGAGCAATAATATGCTCAACCGTGCGCCATTCTACCGGCTCGATATAGGTCGCATCGGCCATCGCCGGGTCGGTCATAATGGTGGCCGGGTTGGAGTTGACCAGAATAACTCTAAAGCCCTCTTCGCGAAGTGCTTTACAGGCCTGGGCGCCAGAGTAGTCAAACTCACAGGCTTGACCAATAACAATTGGCCCTGCGCCGAGGATTAGGATGCTTTTTATATCAGTTCTTTTTGGCATGTCGTCTCAATCTCGCCGCTATTAGCCGCGTGCTCCCATCAGTTCAATAAAGTGGTCAAACAGCACAGCTGCTTCATGGGGGCCAGGACTTGCTTCAGGGTGACCCTGAAAGCTAAAGGCTGGTTTATCTGTGCGATGAATACCTTGCAGGGATCCATCAAACAGTGAGCGATGGGTGGCAATCAAATTATCCGGTAAGCTGCTTTCATCAACCGCAAAGCCGTGGTTCTGACTGGTGATCATCACTACATTATTTTCTATGTCTTCAACCGGATGGTTGGCACCGTGGTGACCAAACTTCATCTTTGCGGTTTTTGCACCTGAGGCCAGGGCCAATAACTGGTGACCTAAACAGATTCCAAATACCGGGATATCGGTTTTAAGGATTTCGGTAATCGCTTCGATAGCGTAATCGCAGGGCTCTGGATCGCCAGGGCCATTGGATAGGAATACACCGTCTGGCTTCATCGCCAACACTTCACTGGCGGGAGTTTTGGCCGGTACGACAATCAGCTCGCAACCCCGATCAACCAGCATACGCAGGATATTGCGCTTAACACCAAAATCGTAGGCAACCACTTTGTATCTGGTTGTGGCTGGATCTTGATCGGTATGACCAACCCCCAGCTCCCAGCTATGCTGAGACCATTGATAGGTGGTTTCTGTGGTCACTTCTTTGGCCAGATCCATACCTTTAAGACCGGCAAAGCCTCTCGCGGCAGCTAGGGCGGTTTCGTCATCGACATCACCGGCCATAATGCAGCCATTCTGAGCGCCGCTCTCGCGGAGGATACGGGTTAGCTTACGAGTATCTATATCGGCAATACCAAGGATATTTTTTTCCTTGAGGTACTCATCCAGAGACTGTTGGCTGCGGAAGTTGGAGACTAATAATGGCAGGTCTCGAATAACCAGACCTGAAGCCCAGACTCTGTCTGACTCTGCATCTTCGTCATTGACGCCGACATTGCCTATATGGGGGTAAGTAAGAGTAACGATTTGCTGGGCATATGAGGGATCAGTAAGAATTTCCTGATACCCGCTAAGGGCTGTATTGAAAACCACTTCACCAACGGAGCAACCATCTGCACCGATAGCTGTTCCCCTGAAAATTGTTCCGTCTGCAAGCGCAAGTACGGCTTCCCGGTGAGTATGGGAATTCACACAACCTCCTAATTAGTTAACTAAAAAACGTTGACCTGATAACAGGTAACTCCGATAACGGCATCAGTCGCTTATGAATATTTGTAAAAAAGCGAGATGAAACTTGTCGTCTCATCTCGCTAAATAAAATATTCTGCTGTGCTCTAACCTCTCGGAATGAGACCGCGTTTAAGCCGCGGTGTTAGGAGTGCATTGTATTGAAAGAGGCCTATTTTGTCTATCACTGTTATAAGAAAGTTATTAGAAACTTGTCCTGTAAGGTGACTATTATTTAAGACCTAGCACATCCTGCATATCGAACAGGCCAGACTCTTTTGTGGACAGCCACTTTGCAGCTCGCACGGCGCCGCGAGCAAAGGATAAACGGCTAGAGGCTTTGTGGGTAATCTCTACGCGTTCGCCTTCACCGGCAAATAATACCGTGTGATCGCCAACTATATCGCCGCCTCTGACGGTGGCAAAGCCAATAGTCTTCGGATCACGAGCGCCAGTCTGCCCTTCACGCCCATAGACAGCGACTTCATTTAGGTCTCGACCCACAGCTCTGGCTACAGACTCACCCAGTGAAAGTGCCGTGCCGGATGGCGCATCAATTTTATGACGATGGTGCGATTCAAGAATCTCAATATCAGTCTCGTCGCCGAGCACGGCGGCGGCTAACTCAGCCAGTTTAAAACACAGGTTAACGCCGGTGGCGAAATTGGAGGCCATACAGATAGCATTACTGTCAGCGGCCGAAACCACCAGCGCATGCTGCTCAGCATCCAAACCGGTAGTGCCAATAACCATCTTTTTGTTGTTGGCCTCGCAAAATATTGCATTGGCAGCGGTAGCATCAGGGACGGTAAAATCGATTAACACATCAAACTGATCGGCAACCTCAGTGATAGAACCGGCAACAGTGACAGAGTTTCTACCAACACCCGCCAGCTCACCGGCATCAACACCGATCAATGAGCTCTCTGGACGCTCTAAGGCTGCACCCAGTTCAACACCATCAGTAAACGAGATAGCTTCGATCAGGGTCTTGCCCATTCGACCGCCTGCACCGGTAATCGCAATTCTGATCATTTTAATTCCTACCCTGTTATCTATTTATTTACTGCATTAAAGGTAATGTCACTCAACTTGCACCCTATAGTACGCAAGTTGATTTTAACCGGTCAAATTATCGAAGAACTTTTTAACCCCATCAAACCAAGTTGTGCTGCGCGGAGAGTGTTTGCGCTTGCCATCCAGACTATCGTCGAACTTCTGCATAAACTCACGCTGCTGAGCATTCAAATTGACGGGGGTTTCCAGCACAACGCGACAGAGTAGATCACCAACGCCGCCACCGCGAACCGGTGCAACGCCTTTGCCACGCAGTCGGAATAACTTGCCGCTCTGAGTCTCTGCGGGAATTTTTAATTTTACTTTGCCAGAAAGCGTTGGAACTTCAAGGTCACCACCCAGCGCTGCCTGCGCAAAGCTAATCGGCACTTCACAGTGCAAATTGCTGTCATCACGAACAAAGATTGGATGCTTGCGCACAACCATCTGCACATACAGATCACCCGCCGGGCCGCCCTGGGGCCCTGCTTCACCTTTGCCAGACAGACGAATTCGATCGCCCGTATCCACACCAGCGGGAATCTTAACCGAGAGTGTTTTACGCTCTTCCTTAACCCCTTGACCACGACAGTCACCACAGGGATCAGAGATCATCTGGCCGCGTCCATGACATTTTGGACAGGCTTGCTGTACCGAAAAGAAACCTTGAGACATGCGCACCTGGCCCGCACCCTGACAGGTCGAGCAGGTTACCGGCGAAGTGCCTTTGCGTGCACCCGAACCATCACAGGGATCGCAATGGGTCATGGTTGGCACATCTATTTGAACGGTTTTTCCTTTAACCGCATCTTCGAGATCCAGCTGCAGGTCATAACGCAGGTCGGAACCTCGCGCTGGGCCGCCGCGACCACCGCCGCCACCGAAAATATCGCCGAACACATCACCAAATACATCGCCAAAACCAGCACCGCCACCGCCGCCATAACCACCGCCCGCATTGCCATCGACACCGGCGTGACCAAAGCGATCATAGGCAGACTTTTTCTCTTCATCACCGAGAATTTCATAGGCCTCTTGAGCTTCTTTAAATTTCTCGTCGGAGTTTTTGTCGTCTGAATTGCGGTCTGGGTGAAATTTCATCGCAATGCGACGAAACGCCTTTTTGACTTCTTGAGGAGAGGCGCCTTTATCAACACCCAATACGTCGTAGTAATCGCGTTTAGCCATAACTGGTTTCTTTTTTCCTAACTAGTACAAATAGTATTAAGCGCGGAACAATGCCCGCGCCTAATAGGTAGCTGAGATGACCGACAGTACTTACTTACCGTCTTTGTTCTCTTCTGCAGCGTCTTCTTTTACTTCTTCAAACTCGGCATCCATGGCGTCATCACCAGCAGCTTGTTCGCCCTCAGGTGCTTGACCGGCTTCTGCCTGCTCGGCATACATCTTCTGAGCTAAACCTGAAGTGGCTTCCGAGAGTACCTTGGCCGCTTCGTCGATAGCGTCTTTGTCGTCGCCCTGAACCGCTTCTTCAACCTGTTTGATGCCAGCTTCGATAGCCGTCTTCTCTTCTTCAGAGGCTTTATCGCCCGCTTCTTCAAGAGTTTTCTTGGCAGCGTGAGCAAGGCCATCAGCTGTATTGCGCGCCTGAACCAGATCAGCAAACTTCTGATCTTCAGCAGCATTGGCTTCAGCGTCCTGCACCATTGCATCGATTTCGTCGTCGGAAAGACCTGAAGAAGCTTTAATAATGATCGACTGCTCTTTACCCGTGGCCTTATCTTTAGCGCCAACATGCAAGATACCGTTGGCATCAATATCAAAAGTGACTTCGATCTGTGGCATACCGCGTGGAGCTGGTGGAATATCTGCCAAATCAAAACGTCCGAGAGATTTATTGCCTGTCGCCTGCTTGCGCTCACCCTGAACCACGTGAATGGTTACAGCAGTTTGATTGTCGTCAGCGGTTGAGAAAATCTGTGATTTCTTAGTAGGAATCGTAGTGTTTTTCTCAATAACCGGTGTGGCAACGCCACCCATGGTTTCAATACCTAGGCTGAGAGGTGTAACGTCGAGCAACAGTACATCAGTAACATCGCCAGACAGAACAGCACCCTGCAGCGCAGCACCAACGGCAACCGCTTCGTCGGGGTTAACATCTTTACGTGGCTCTTTGCCGAAGAACTCTGTTACTTTCTCTTGAACCTTAGGCATACGCGTTTGGCCACCAACAAGAATAATCTCGTCAATTTCGCCAACTGATTTACCGGCATCCTTGAGCGCCACTTTTAGCGGGGTCAATGAACGTTCGATCAAATCTTCAACCAGTGACTCGAGCTTGGCACGAGTCAGCTTAACCACCAAGTGCTTAGGGCCAGTGGCATCAGCAGTGATATAAGGCAGGTTTACTTCAGTTTGCGCACTTGAAGAAAGCTCAATCTTGGCTTTTTCAGCAGCTTCTTTGAGACGCTGCATGGCCAGTGGATCACCGTGAATATCAATGCCGCTGTCAGCTTTAAATTCAGATGACAAATATTCGATTAAACGCATATCGAAATCTTCACCACCCAGGAATGTGTCACCGTTGGTCGCCAGCACTTCAAACTGCTTCTCGCCGTCGACATCGGCAATCTCAATAATAGAGATATCGAAAGTACCACCACCGAGATCGTAAACAGCGACGACTGAATCGCCAGCACTTTTATCAATACCGTAGGCCAGTGCGGCTGCGGTTGGCTCGTTGATAATACGCTTAACATCTAGACCAGCAATACGACCGGCATCTTTAGTTGCCTGACGCTGAGAGTCATTGAAGTAAGCGGGAACAGTAATGACTGCTTCTGTTACTGACTCACCAAGATAGTCTTCAGCGGTCTTTTTCATTTTCTTCAATACTTCGGCGGAAATCTGTGGCGCGGCTTTGCTGTCGCCTTTGATCTCTACCCATGCATCGCCATTGTCTGCCTTAACAATTTTGTAAGGCACCATTTTGATATCTTTCTGTACAACATC
>Ga0206125_10003764_pt1 | contig 14102 bp, 18 predicted proteins | sample Helgoland_Spring_4_FD_148598 | JGI IMG/M metagenome (GOLD analysis project Ga0206125, IMG submission 148598) | Pelagic subsurface seawater microbial communities from Kabeltonne, Helgoland, North Sea - Helgoland_Spring_Bloom_20160331_1 | ecosystem: Environmental > Aquatic > Marine > Epipelagic ... | reverse complement strand
TTGAAGAAGGTTGATTAAATCATCATTATTAATTTTAGAATTTTTATCTAATTCTTTAAGGAGTTTTACTACTTCTACTAATTTAATTTTAGTAGCTTCATCCTTTACACTTTTAATTTGATGATTTAATACTTTTTTTACCTCATTAATTTTAGTATTGTAAATTTCTTTTAAACGAGGAGTATTATCAATCGAATTAATAAATTCTTTTAATATACCTTTTTGACCTTTGTTTAAATTAGAATATTTACCATTAAATTTTTCAAGCATTACCTTATAAGTAAGAATTCTTAAATCCTTATCATACTTACTAAACTCCTCAACTAAGTCCGCTTTTACTTTTTTTTCACTAACAGGTTTTTCAGTTAACTGTTCTAAAATTGTTACTTTATTAGCAATAATTTCATCAGTTTCTGATAGTTTGTCTGAGTTATAAATTTCTATTAGTTTATAGAATGCTGCATATCCTTTATAATTGGGGACTTGATGTCTAAAAAATTCTCCTAAGTTATAATGTTTACGAATTTCATTAATTAAGTTATATTTATCTCTTCTTAATGCGCTTCTATTTAACTTACGGGTAGCTTCTAATATAGTATTTAAAGTAATATCTGCTTTACCTTCACTTAAGTTTTTAGTTTTAAATAAAGATTCATAAAGTTTATATTCTTTTCCTAATTCGGTTTTAGCAAATGCTTTTTTTAAAATATTAAGGGAAGCAGATTCGCCACCTGATAAAGTGTCAGCAGTTATCTGTCTTACTAAAAGTTCAAATAAAAGTCCTGTATTTTTATACTTGGAATGTTTGATTCTCATTGATGGGCTTTTTTATAAATATATAAAGATTTTCACTCCTTTAAGTTACTTTCATCTAATAGCGAACTATCTTGTTCAAATACTAGTTGTTTACGATTAACTCGTAATTTTTTAAGCATATCTTTATTTTGTAAATAAGCTGTTTTGGCTTCTAAAGCTAAAGGTGAATCTCCTTTATATGAAGGTCTTATAGAATTAGATTCATTTTCTTTACCTTTCATTGTTTTTACACCTAACCTATCTTTACCAAAGACATTATTTTGAGTGTTACGGTTTGATGAATTCTCTTGGGGTCGGCCTAAATCGCTTTGTTTATAGTTAGTAGGTACGTTATCAGGTTCATCATAATATCTACCTTTACCATACATAGAGGCTAAATCATGTGGAGTACCATATGATTCTCCAGTTTCAACAGGATCATTACCTTCAGCTTCTATTTGGTTGTTGCGGAAAGTACGTTTAGCGTCTTCACTAACTAAATCTCTAAATTCTACATATTGATCTTCACTCATATCAAACAAATGATCATAAATAAAGTCTGTAGGGAATAGCTTAGTTTCCATCATTTGGGATGCTAAGTCCATTTTTTCTTTCATTAATACAACTCTTTCCTGTTCATAAATAATAGAAGGAATAGTTAAATTAAGTTCAAAATTTGTTAATTCTTCACCATCATAGCCTTGAGTGTATAGGTGGACAACTGCAATTTTATATAGTTCTGAGAGGACTATTTTTTGGATGCGTTCTACAGTACGAGCAAACCTAATATCTTCAGCTGCTAAAGTTGCTTTACCTCCAGTATTTTCATCATATCCTAGGAATGCTTTTGGTACTTTAAGGGCTGCGAATAATTTGTCTCTTAAGTATTCTACATCTTGGATTCCATCGTATTGTAAACCAGGAGTTGTATCTATTTTAGTAGTAGTATCATTACCTCTCATAGGAATATAAAAATCTTCTAACATGTTTTGCATGTTATATTTTAGATTATAATCTCCAGTTTGTTGATCTACATACGGGGTACGTTTCATTTTTGAGATAGTTTTTTGCATAAAATTCTCTATCTCAGCAGGTGGGATGGCCCCTACATTTATGTAAAAAATACGTTTCTCAGGTGCACGAACAATTCTATGTACCAACATAGCATCCTCCATTAACATATATTGTTTAAAGAGTTTACGGGCAGGTTCTATATAACTTCTACCATATGGTAAATAGTTTACATCTGATAGCAATCTAAAATGGGCTATTTCGTAGTTGTCAAAATAGATAGCATTAGGATTGTTATGATCTGAAGTAGAAGTAGATGTTCCATAATAACCACCATATTCTCCCCCTCCGCTTAATCCATCAGGATCAAATTTAAATTTAACTTCTACATCATGTTTATTTTCCCCTATTTTTTCTTCTCTTATAATGTTGTAAGCAGTATAGGGTATAATGTTATAAACACCAAATTTATCTGCTATTTCTAATTTAAGAAAGAAGTCACCATATTTACACATTTGGCGAACCCACATCCATAAATTAAATTCAATGTTCAAAACATCATAAAAGAGATTATAAAGAATCTTTTGGAGATGTTCATCTGAACTTTTAATTTGGATTACTTCTCCCATTGAGTTTTTAAGAGTAGATTCATCCGCTACTATATCAAGAGCAGAAGCTACAATAGCGTCTGTGTCCATAGATTCATAATCTCTGTAAAGCTGGGGTCGGAGGGTTTGGTAATTTATTCCAGGGTTGTAAATTCCTACTGAGTTGGTAGTATATAAACGATTATACCTATCAACCATAGAATTTGTTTCTAATTGACCCGCTTGTTGAAATTCATCAAAGTCTAAAACTTTAAGTTGGTTTCCTCCGGTGTTGCGAATTATTACATCCGTAGAGAATAGTCTCTTTAATCTTGTAAATATGCTTGTATCGGCCATAGTATATTAAATATATGAATAAATATTATAAAAGCCAACTAAAATCCTCAGTTCCTCCTTTTCCATCATCCATAGTATAGGGGTTATCTAACCCTGTAGAAAAATAAGCTCCTTGATAATTAGTTGTAGATTTAGTGAATGAACCTAAAGCTGCTTTTGTTATATCTACTCCATGTTGTTTAAATTTTAATGCAGTATCTCGTACATATAAGCCGATACCAAAACTCATAACTAAATCATCATTATAACCAATTTGAGCTTCTGCTCTTCCATGTTTCCAAATAAACGTTTTCATTTCTTCTAATAAACGTTTAGATTGAATTGTTACTCCTTTATCACTTACATATTCTTGACATTTGCCTATTACCATAGGACGGGTTCGAGTAGACATAGTAAATCCTGCTGTCATACTTGAATTATTTTCATAATTTTGTAAATAAGAATCTACATTTACCATATCAGATTTAGGTGAATAATATAAATTAGGATAATTACGTTCAATAATAGTTTGAATTGTGCTCCATCCTATATTAGCATTTTCAACTACCAATAAAGCATTATTATATTCAGTAGCAATTGCTGTTAAAATATTTCCAAAATCTTTAGTACCTACTTGACCCTTATATTCACCTACTTGAGTTGCTGATTCTATATCAAATATATGAAATGCTGAATAATCTTTACCATCACCTCGAGCTACGTCAGCTGAAATTAAGTATTGTCTAGTGTAATCAGCTGATTCCCATATCCATAAATTTTGGTCTGCTCCTCTTCTTTCTAAAGGTTCTTTAATTGTAGATTTTTCTATAAACTCCAGATATTCAGGGTAAAAAACTATATCTCCTGATGTACTAAAATCGCAGTCACACTCTTGTGCTGCCATCCTTGGGTCTCCTAGTAATTCATCTTGTCTATCTCTCCAATCTTGATCTCGTTCAGGGTGGACAAACCAAGGTAATTTAATAGGTAAAAATTCGTTTTCACTTGCTTCTGCCCTAACCCATGTTTGATGAAACCAATTACCTGTACCATAAGGAGTTGAAAGTGCTATACATCCTCCACCAGTGGCAAGTGTTTGTTGTGCTGATGCCCATATTTCACCAATATTATCAATAAAAGCAGCCTCATCTATTAGTAGAAGGGAAACTGCTTCTGATCTACCTGCATCACTTGATGCTGAAGTGGCTTTAATTTGGGAGCCATTAGCTAACCTAAGGGTTAGTTTGTTATTTTCTTCATAATCTACTTTAAGCCATGAAGGTAAATTTTCATACATAAATTTAACCTTTGTAACCATATTTTTAGCAGTTTCCTGCTTAGTAGCTATACAAAGGATGTTTTTATCCTCATGGAAAATCATCATCCATAGAGAATATCCCGCAGATAATGTAGAAATTCCTAATTGACGTGATTTAAGAATAATAGAATAAGGATTATCTTCAAATAATTTAAGTACTTTTTCTTGAAAAGGATATAAATGGAAGTTAATTCTACCTCTTTGAGGGTGCTGGATCATACAATACTTCTTCATGAAGTGTATGGGGTCTTGGGCACACTTTACGTATTCTTGTCTTATTATTTTTTTAAGATTACTCATTGAGGGAGTGTATAATCTACAACGTGTAGCAGTAGAAGTATTCCTACAGCCCCAGTCCAAGGTTTTTTATACCATTTATCTACTTGATTTAAATGGTCCAAGTGTAGGTCAATTTGATTGTTTAGTAATTCTATCTCTTGATCCCTATATGAAAGAAGATTTTCATTATGGTCGTTTAATTCAAGATGGAATTCTATTTGTTTTTCTAATTGTTCAATTAGAATTGTTTTAATAGAATCTTGAGTTTCAAGAGTGTCTAAAGCTAAAAAAAATTCTTCAAGTTCTATAGCAGGAATTTGAAGAGTATCTTGTGAAAAACAAAAACTAGATACACATAAAGAAAGTGCAATTAGAATTTGTTTCATTTTTTAGCTCTATACTTTTTTTTAAAATCACTAGTAGTCTTCTTAGCACTAGTAGTTTTTTTAACTTTTGCTTTAGTTTTAGCTACTTTTTTGTCTTGACTTTTAATAGCCTTTTTAGTTTCTGCCTTTTTAGCTTCTACTTTTTTAGTTTTAGCTTTAACTTTTTTAACTTCTTTTTTATTATCTTCTAATTTTACCTTAAGTACTTTTTTATCTTTAGAAGACTTAACCGCTAATATTCCTCCTATAAAGGCAATGATTCCTAAAATATATTTCCATAATTTCATAATAATAAATATTAATAGTTAATAGTTTTTAAAATTTGTTGAATACGTTCGTCAGTTGATCCCTTAATAGTATGAAAAACAGGACGATATTTAAATAAAAGTTTTTGAATAGTTTCATCAATTTTGTTTCTATATTCAGCATTTGTTTCACGAATTCCATTATCTTCAATACCTAGTCCCTCTGGTGAGATGTAAAATATGAAATCATATTCTCTAATAAATCTAGAAGCATATTCATTAAATGCATCTGCATCTATATAACTTACTTTTGTAGCACAATTTGTAAAAGACATTACATCAATAATTGTTCTATCAGTAATAAGATTCTCTTGCATTAATTCTGTTACACGTTCAGCAAGAAATATAGTTTGACCTTCAATAGTAGTCTCATGATTCAAAGGAATACCTAATGAATTAAGATATTTACTACGCTCAGTAGCAAAATTATAATTTTTAAATTTAGGTAATTTTTTTAACGCATTTACAAGCGTTGTTTTACCTACAGACATTGTTCCACAAAAACCTATTTTCATAATAATACTATTTTATCCTCCTTGACGTGCTGATTCTCTCATTGCAGGGTTTTTATACCATGGAACTCCATTTCTTTCTCTTCGAACTTCTTTCCATTCTTCTTCAGTATGATAAATCCCATAAATATAATATTCTCTTAACCGTCTCACACCCTGAGGTATGAGAGCTGGTCCTTCCCAGTTGTGAAGTTTACCATCCCAGTGGTGTAATATGGTACCATCAGGGGTTTTAGTTCTTGTTGGCTTTGGCCATTTGTTATCCTTTCCCATTATTTTTTTAATATTTGTTCTGCTACTAATGTACCTTGTGCTCCCGATACTGTAATTCCTCTTGCACTTAAAGCATCACCTACAAAATGTACATTAGGATATGTAGTTAGACTTAAATCTTGATAATTTACAAGTGGTTCGGGTGATAAGTATTTTACTTCAGGTACGTAAATTCCCCAATCATCACCAAGTGTTGGGAATACTTTTTTCATATCCTCAATAAAGTCTTCAATATATTTAAAATATCCTTTAAATGCATCTCTTACTTCTTGAAGACCAGATTTACCAATATAATGGGCTTTAACCCAATCACCCTCAGATGTGAGTGTTTTATCTTTATTTGAAGGGCTATAGTATAAACCTGCTTTATATTTAGCTTCAAATCGTCCTAGTGCTTTTTTACCACCTGATCCTTCATTTGAAACTATATTATGTTTTTGTACTTTAGAAACTAATTCACGTGACCAGTCAAATGGTTTATCAATACCTTTAACTTCCATTAAGATGCCAAAGTTAGTCATATCATTACGATGTTCTTCTCCTTTTTTAGCATGACCATTATAGCTATAATCACCATATGTTTCTTCTAGGGCTACATAAGCTGCGTTATTATTGGTACAAAATGAACGAAGTGATACACCTTCATCTTCAAATTTACGATATAATTTAAAATCATAACTTACATCAATTAGTTTTTGGAAGTGTTTTTGTGGTGCCTCAAATCTAACACCAATTTGTACTGGTTTTGATTCTGTTGGTAAATCATATTCTTCTGCTAATTTCTTACCAAAGTCAATACCTGATTTGCCTACACCAAAAATAAGTGTATCATATCCTATCCAATCATTATCTTCTGTGCTTTTATCAGTGTGTAATTGTTGGGCATCAAAATCAATTGATGTAACCTTAGTTTTCCAAATAAATTTGACACCTTTATCACAAAGAAAATCGTACCAATTTTTACCAATCTCATGTAGATAATCAGTACCTACGTGCCATACTGGGAATAGACGTAGTCCGAAGTATGGTTTAATAAAATCAGGTTCTGCTACCGGGTTAGAACATTGTACTTCTTCTGGTTTAGGGTGGAAACGTTTGAAGTTGTTGATCACTTGATCCATTAACTCCATTGCTTTTTCATCACCAGTATATTTAGTTAAATGACCACCAATTGAAGTATGATATGTGAGTTTACCATCACTCCATCCTCCAGCACCCATAAAACCTGTCATTACTTCTTCAGGTTTCCTATTGTATGGATCATTGCCCATATCAATGATGGTAATTTTACCATCAAAACCTTCATCTACTAGTTTAGTTGCAGCATTAACACCTGCTACACCTGCTCCAATTATTACTACTTTTTCCATTGTTATATTAAGATTATGTAAATATACGAACAAAAAGTGACGTCTCCAAAGGAGACGCCACAGATGTCATGTTTTTTTAATTGCGACTGGCTATGAATCAGTCTATATGTTGGGTTTTATTACAAATTGTAATACTTAGCAATTACTCTAAAAGCTCCTGCATCAGTGTCGAATCCTCCAGTACTTCCACTAACTTGAGCATAAATAGTACGTTCAGTAGCAGAATATCCTGCACCTGGTGCAATTGTAAGAGCTGCACCTCCGCCCATGGATGTTTGAACTTTAGTATGAATAGAAGTACCTACTCCTGCTGCTACTGAAGTACCTGAGCCTGTAATAGCATTATTTACAGCAGCCACTACTTGAGCTCCTCCTTCTGCTGTGCCTACTTTAAATCCAATTGTTGCTGTATCATGTGAAGTACCTGTTGTACAAATCGGGATTATATCTTCAATTACAGTATTAGCGGGTTGCACAATTGGAATATTTACTACCCCACTCCCACTTGTAGTATTAACTACATTTGAATAGGTAGAGCACATTAATGATCCTACTAGGTTAGAATTAACAGGTCTTATTGAGTTTTTTACTTGGGCTCCTCCAAGGATGATATTATCAAGTTGGGATAATAAGGATTTTTTAGCTATTGGCATTTTTTTAAATTTTTAAAGGGTGTTAATTATAAATATTAATAGAACCTTTAAGAACTATATGTCCAGTCACTTTCAGTTAATCCCCAATCTCCATCAATTTGAGTTAAAACATATTTTAAAACTGCTTCTTCTTGTTTATCAAATTCATCTGTAGATGTTAGAGTTAGGGAAGCGAAAAATGTATTCCAAGCATCCTCATCTATATTATAATTTAACCCTGTTGCAAAATTATTAGATCCGCTTACCCTTACAGGACAGTTTATCATTACATTATGGTAATTTCCCCCATCATTTTGGTAAGTAATTTGTTCAGGGATTATTTCTAATACTCCTGAAGATTGGTTTTCAGCATTATATATTGCTGAGGAGTTAGATGTAAGTTTATGTGCCATATTTTATTTTTTATCTTCAGCTACAGATGCTTTACGATATTCAGTTACTAATTTTTTAATCTCACCTAATGCTTTACGGGCTCTACCGTGAGCTGCCTTAGATGTACCTTCATGTTCGGTTTTAAACGTTTCGTATAAACCTTCGATTTGTTCAAATAACTCTTGAGTATTCATTTTTTTATAATTTTTATTGTTAAATTTCCACTACCTTTTATTACGCGATGTAAATATCCACAAGGGATGTCAAAACTGCTATTTTCTTTAAGTTCAAATGGGATTTCTTCATCAAATTGAAATTTCCACCCATTACTTTCTATAACTTCTATTGTTCTATCTTCTTGGTCTTCATGCCAAATTAATGACATTGGATCTACGTCTTCTGTAAATGTTCTTATATTAGAATTATCTGTATAAGGATTCATTATGCTCCTATGTCTGCTATTACGTCTTTAAAAATGGTATGGACTTCTTTACCTTTAACAGCTGATTTAAGTCCATATAATCCTCCCTTAAGGTAACTAGCTTTTTTTACATAATCAACAGCATTACCCCCTGCTTGTCCTGCCATCATTAAAATAACAACAGCATAAAGAATACTAGATATTTGATCTTTTTTCTTTTCATCTTTAGTAAATAAACCAACTATTCTTCTGATAGGAGCTTTAAATGCTTTTTCATTATCATGAGTCCACTTATAAATGTTTTTAGCAGCTTCTTCACCTTTACCCCAATTATATTTTTTAGATATTTTTTGAACAAATTTAGCGAGCATGTTAGCTACAGTATTAGATAGTAAAATATAGCCTATAATACCTACTATACCTGCTACTTCATCAAGCTTTTTAGCTTTATCACCTAACTCATTCTTAATAGCTCCCGCTAATTGAGCTCCTAAAGCATCAAATTCATTATCAAATGCTTTTTCTTCAGGACCATTATCCTTTAATTCTTCTTGAAGAAGATAATTATTTTTTAAATATGATTTATAATCGAAATTGTTCATTACCAAAAAGTATTCATTTTAGGACCCAAACCGAGTGCTGGGGCATATCTTGGGAGGTTACAACTCCAATATCCTGCTGTTGTTCTATCCTTCTTTTGGTCACAATTGTGTCTAGCAGCAAATGCCTGTCGCGCTTTTGGGTCTTTAATTTTTGCTCTTAAACCGCCTGATCCAAATGAGACTTTTTTAACTTTGTCTCCATCCATTACATAAACATAGTAAGCTTTAGAACCACCACGTTTTGGTTTACCAATTGGGACTTCTTTACCTTGATATTCAGCTTCTTCTATAGCTTTAGGTATATCAAGTGGAACTTTTTTACCTTCATAAATTCCAAATTTACCAATGTCAGTATTTTCAATAAGGAATTTACTATTTTCATCTAAGCTAATAGTTTTCCACTCATTTAACATACGAGCTTCAGCAAATAATTGTAAGTATTTTTTAGATCCTATTCTAAATACATTCTCCTGCAATGAGATGCCATTATCGATGTGATATCGGAGGCCTTCGCTTATAGGCGCTTTAGTCTCGAGTAAAGCGAGTTTAGGTGCCACATCACAGCCACCACAACCACATGAACATGTTTCTTGTGGGAGTTGATAGCCTTGTATTGCTTCTTGAATGTATTGTTTAAGCATGATTATAAATATTAAAGAACTTTTATTTAGTTTGGATTTTTAAAGAGGGTTTTCCTATACCTCCACTCGTATTACGGATTTGAACTTCAGCATATCTTAACCCTTGTTCTGAGTTTGAAAGAGGAATTCGAGCATATGTACTTTTAACCCCTTTGCCTGGATATTTAATTAGCACATTATCTACTTTACCTAATAGTTTGGAAGTATCTTCGGCAGTCATAATAGGTATAATTTTTATATTATTTTTATCTTCTCTCACATAATAATACCCATAATCTACGGCAGATCCTAATAAGTTTTGAACTTTATTAAGGTTAGCATTTGAAGTTTGGAAGGAAGGGGTTTCTCCTGTTTTTAAAATATAATTGTTTAGTCCCTGTACTATTTTATTAACATCTATATCTAATATATCTAATATATTTCTTTTTAAAACATCATTTTCAAATGATGATTTATTAAAAGTAATTTTATCGTTAATTTTATCGTATTCTATAGATGAAAAAGTTCCACCATTATATATAGTATCACCTGTTTTATTTTTTATAGATAAATAATAAGGTTTGGATTTAGTATTAATAACTATATCAGAAATAACCTTACCTCTATCTTGGGCTCCTTTTTCTGGGTTAATAGGTCTTTTAGTATCTATCCCTCCAGTTTGTTCAACGGAAGTTATACTTAAAGGGTCAATGTTTAGTTTGATTAAAAGAGTTTTAATTTCTTCATCTTCAATATCATCTAAAGGAATGCCTATTGAATTTTTTAAACGTACTGCAAATTGATCTTCAAAATCTTGACCTAAATTAGCCGAAGCCCCTCCTGAAAGGATTATTAGGTATTTTTTTCCTTCTACCTCAAATTCAAACATATTAAACTTAGAACTAGAATGAGTTGCTGGTTTTTTATTAGGTCCTGAATTTGGGGGGTGTATTATAACTTCATCGGTATCGAAAGTTTTTTTAACTATTTCAACAAATTCTTCAGCAGATATCTTTTTTAAATTAGCAATACGTTTATCCTTGGATTGTGTATCAAAATATCCTGGGTTTTGTTTGATGAGGGTTTGAACTATTTTTTTCTCTGCTATTCCTTCTCCTAAATCAATCTCCATTTCTTTTAATATCCCTTCTAACATAAGCATATCCTGAGCATTATTGATGTCAGGATATCCTTTAGGGAATTTATATGAAAATTTCTTAAAAAATTTATCTAATACGTCCATTAGTTGTTTTCTTTTCGTTCTTGCCACTCATAAGATACTTTATCAGTATCAATAGGTCCACCTGAAGCCCATGTATAGCAAGTTCTTTCACTATGACATTTAAAACTATGCATCCAGCAATATCCTAAATAACCATCTTTTTGAACAGATCCAGGCATACATTTAAGCATTCTTTTAGATATGTCAAAAGCAACACAATTTTTACATTTTGATTCTTTAGCAACTTCAACTGTAGTATCCCAGTGTTTTGCTGCTTTTTCCCAGTATTCAGTATCGTTTAAATTAAGGGGACCATATTTAATATAATCCGCTTTAATACTAGAATTTCTATTTTTAGTGTTTAATTCTAAATCTTGAGTTGGGAGGGGACAAGACATAACGTCTTCATGTAATTTTCCCTCTTTAAGATATTTTCTTAAATCAAAATCCATATTATAAATCTTCTACTGATTCAGGTACTGCTGGTTCAACATCAACATTCACATCAACTTCTTCATCTCCTAAAGCGCTTGCCAAACCTTCATCTTCAATTTCTTCATCTTTAGGAACGGATGCATAATTAAATCTTAACAAACGAGCTATGGCATCAGATGCTTGTTGTTCTTCAGCAAGTGATTCTAACCAATAATTTTTACCCGCTACTTGAGCAGTAAAAAGTTTTTTATCTCCATCTTCACCTTGATAAATTAAATAAAAATTAGCTCCATTTACTAACATAACTCTAAAAGTAGTAGGACGTGGTGCTATCCATTGAATGTCATTCACAAAAGGTTCATATTGAAAATCAAATAAATCATCCATTATAGATTTTAATGGGGGAAACTCATCTATTAAAGGAAATTTACTTTTAGCAATTTCAGGTTGATCAGTTTTATCAGCATAAACTTGTTTTGCTAATGTTCTAATTTTCGCTATGAATTCAGATTTTTGCATTAGTTTTTTAATTTAGCAATTGCCTTATCGATGCGATTTAGTTTAGAACCATATCTGTCTGCAATAGGTCCTCCTTCTGGTTCTGCTTCTTGTTCCATATCCCTCATTAATTGGGCTTTTTCTTTTTCTAAAAATTTAATCTTAGAAGCATTTTTAATTGCTTTATAATTAGGATTAATTAATTTTTTAGGAGTTGATTTAGGAGCATTAGCTTTTTTTTCACGCTCCATTTTGTCTGCTCTCTGCTTAATTAGGATAGGATCATTAAAATCCATATCTTCACTAACTGCTTTTTCAATAGCTGCCCCTCTTTTCTTTTCATAAGAAGAAAGTTTACCATCTTTATTTAAATCAGCTTTTTTAGGATTTTTTAACTCTTCTAAAGCCTTTAAAATATTTTCTTCTAAGTCAAAAGAATCTTTAAATTTCATGACATGTTTTTCCTTTTCACCTTCTTCACCTTTAGTTAACTTACGTTCATTTTTAGGTGTTTGAGGTTTACCATGCTTAGCCAAATTAGTAGCTAAAGCATATGCTAAAGACGTTCTTTCATCTTTAGACATTTTTTCTAATTTGGTTTTTTTCTTAGCCATTATACCTCAGGTGTAATTGCATCAAATTGTGTTTTAGAAGAAAATTTAGCCGAGTTAAGAATTTGGTTTGCTAATTCTATGAATCCTGCTTCTTTTGCTCGTCTAGCTATTGCTACTAATTCATCGGTCATACCATCTAATGTAGCTTCATCTGGGGTAGGTTCAACTACTACTTCATCTTCAATCTCTACATCATCAGTCACGTCAATATCAACATCAACTTCTTCTTCTTCTTTAAGATTACCATGAAATTCTGCTAAAATCTCATTTTTAAGATATTCTTTAAATTCAGATTTTTTCATTTTACCTTCCATTGTAGAAGTTAATTCCTTAGTTTTTTCTAATTCGGCATTAAGTTCTTTCTGTGTATCTACTTCTTCTTTAGTAGCTTCAGACATTTGAAGTATCTCAGTTTTCAAATATTCTTTAAATTCAGATTTTTTCATTTTTTATAATATTGATAAGTTCCCTTTAGTTATGTTATTTTGCGGCTTTTTTACCCCAAGATTTACCTTTACCTTTATCTTTACATTTAGCAGCTGTTGGTCTACAAGCTGGGTAAGAGCGTTTTTCGTCTTTTTTTCTACCGCAAGATTTATAACCTGTTATTTTACCATCTTTACGAATGGGAGCATTACAATCAACCCATCCTCCTGTTTTACCTGGTGCTCCTGATCTTTTAAACCAGGTGCGTAAGGTTTCTTTAGCTTTTTCTTGTACTAAGGTTTGTTGTTCTTCTTTTAAATCCTTCCAAATATTCCCTTTACGGCATCTAACAACGGCTCCACTTTTGTATGCAGAAGGTTTATCAAATTTTCTGTCAGCAATGCGGAGACATCGATCTCGTTTTTTTTCTGCTACTACAGATTTAATTACTTCTTCTATATTACATTGAGCCATACTGTTGATAAATATATAAAATTACTTAACCTTCAAGTTTTCAAGAAATTCCATACCTTCTTGAAGTTCTTTTTCAAGTTGTTCTTTAGCTATACCACCTTTCCAACTTTCTTTATCACCTCTTTCAGTAATATACCCATCACTAGATTCAGTAAGTTTATCATTAATAAAGTTTGTATATTCTTTTTGAATATTAGATATGTGACTATTATGTAAACCATCAAAATATTCTTTATCTTTACCTTGCTTTTTTAATTCTGCTTCATAATCTACAACACAATTAAGACATTTTTGGTAGGCTGGGTAGACTTTTTTATCTAAACCATCATTCATTAATGTATTACATTCAGGACAAAATAAGGGCATTTTACCCATTTTTTTAAATTTGTCCATCTTAGTGATATTTTGTTTAAGACCATTTTTAATAGTCCATTTTCTACCATTTTCTTCCCACACATCACCCTCTACACGGTGTTCGTATTTTTTCTTATAACCTACTCCTTCAGTAGTACGGGCACCTGCATCACCTGTGATTAGATTACGTGCGCGTTGTACATCTTTTTTGGTAAATTCTTTTTTTAAAACATTATCAT
>Ga0206125_10003762_pt1 | contig 14106 bp, 13 predicted proteins | sample Helgoland_Spring_4_FD_148598 | JGI IMG/M metagenome (GOLD analysis project Ga0206125, IMG submission 148598) | Pelagic subsurface seawater microbial communities from Kabeltonne, Helgoland, North Sea - Helgoland_Spring_Bloom_20160331_1 | ecosystem: Environmental > Aquatic > Marine > Epipelagic ... | reverse complement strand
AGGATTCAACGGCAGTGCTTCAGCTCATTTGGAACGCAGTCGCTGAACTCCCTGTAGATCAGCGTAAGAAAGAGATACATGTGATCTCAACGGATACGATGGTTGAAAATCCTGTGGTATCTACATGGGTCGAGCGCTCACACTCTTCTATGCGTGACCTTGCTGAGGAGATTGAAATGCCGTTTTCTCCTAGGATCTTACGTCCTGCAACGGATGAGTCGTTTTGGGTGAATCTTATTGGTCGTGGATATCCTGCGCCGCGTCATAAATTTCGTTGGTGCACGGAGCGATTGAAGATTAAGCCTTCGAATCGATACATTTCAGAGGTCGTGACTCAGAATGGCGAAGCGATTCTCTGCCTTGGAGTTCGTAAGTCTGAGAGTAGTGCCCGAGCCAAAGTAATGGAGCGCAATCGTCGCTATCGTGTTCGGGATAATCTGAGTCCTAGTGCGACACTTGCTGGCTGCTTAATTTACTCTCCAGTAGAGGATTGGACCAATGACGATATCTGGTATTATCTGAATCGAGAGAAGAATCCTTGGGGCGTGACAAATAAAGATTTGCTCGGTATGTATGCTGGAGCATCTGCCGACGGTGAGTGTCCTTTAGTTGTGGATACTTCAACCCCTAGTTGTGGTTCTTCCAGATTTGGTTGCTGGGTTTGCACACTGGTTGAAAAGGACAAATCGATGACTGCGATGATTCAGAATGACGCAGAAAAAGACTGGATGATGCCTTTGCTGGAGTTGCGTAATGCTTTGGATTTTAGGCAGAACACGACCAAGGATGAGGGTGGTTCTGATCACCATCTTCGTGATTTTAGGCGAATGACTGGCGCTGTTCAAGTGATGACAACCGGTAAGCCGATACCTGGGCCATATACTCAATCTTCCAGAGAGCAATGGCTGCGGAAGTTGTTAGAGGCCCAGACATATATACGCGAAGAGGGACCTGAGAATGTGAGAGGGCTTCAGTTAATTACACTGGATGAACTTCGCGAAATTAGGCGCATGTGGGTTGTCGATAAACACGAGCTCGAAGATACGCTTCCAGGGATATACAAGGAAGTGACTGGAGAAGAGTATCCAGGTGAATCCCTTGATGATGATATGGTTCTAGGCGCAGCTGAAATGAGTGAGTTGAAGGAACTTTGCGGTGAGGACCGTTTGCATTATGAATTGTCTCGTGAGCTCCTAAGCACGACGCGACAGCAGCAGAGTTCAGCGCGGCGATCTGGCCTATATCAACAATTAGAGAAATCATTTAAGAAGCATTTCTTCGATGATGAGGCGGATGCAGTGAAGCGAGCGAATCAGGTCGCGGATGAGCGCCGGGAGCGTGAGGAGAAAGCCGAGGAGTTAAGTTTTTCGATAGAAGCGAGTGCTGAAGGAGAGGAGCAGATATGATTTTTGATTTAATACGTTTAGAAAACTTTGGCGCCTATGGCGGAGTGAATGAGGCAGAGTTGACGCCCACCGCTCGTAAGCCGGTGGTGTTATTTGGAGGCATGAATGGTGGCGGTAAAACCACCTTGTTAGATGCTTTGTTGCTTGTTTTATATGGCTCAAAAGCGAAAGTATCGAATCGCGGCCGTCTGGCTTATCATGCATACTTGGGTGAGTGTATTCATAGAAGCGGTGATGCGGGCGAAGGTGCATCGATCACACTTCGTTTTCGCCGCATGATGGAGGGAACCATGCATTCCTTCGAGTTGCGTCGCTATTGGCGTGAGGGAGTCCGTGGGATTGAAGAGACTGTGACCGTGAGCCGTAATGGAGAGCACGATGAGATTCTAACAGAGCATTGGGACGAAGTGGTTGAAGCCTATCTGCCTGTCTCGATTTCCAACCTGTTCTTCTTTGATGGCGAGCAGATCAAAGAGTTGGCCGAAGGGAGTAATGCGGCCAATATCTTAGGGACAGCGATACGCTCGTTGCTCGGACTCGATCTGGTGGACCGTCTTGAGGGAGACCTTAAGACGTTTGAGCGTCGTAAGAAAACTGAAGAGCTAGATGCTGAGGCGACAAAACAGCTGAAGTTGGCACAGCAAGAGTTACTTGAGATTGACCAGAAATTAGAAGCTCTGTCCTTGGAGCGTGGTGGCTTAACGAATGAAGCTGGTCGTTTAGCTAAGGATGCACTGAAGAAGGAAAATCGCTTTAAAGCTGAAGGAGGGGACTTGTTTCTGAAGCGCAAAGAATACGAGCGAGACCTGAGTCAATTGGCAGCTAGCAAAGCTAAGGTTGAAGTTGAGTTACGTGAGTTGGCAGCAGCTGTCTTACCGCTTGGACTAGTCAACGAGTTACTCGTAGATGCAAAAGAGCTGGTGCGTGAAGAGACTAAGATTCGCCAAAATCGATTATTGGTCGACGCGCTTGATGAGCGAGACACTGCGATACTGAAACATCTTAAAGAGTCAAAATTAGAGGGAGGTTCGTTGAAGCTAATTCGACAGGCTTTTAATGATGACAGGCGAGATCGGCAGGTTTGTGCAGATCAAGATCTAATTCTCGATGCTGATGAACATTTGGCTCCACACTTAGCCCATATGTCGAATCGAGTTTTGCCCAAAGTCGTCGAAGATGCGAATGCCGTCGTCAGAGTCATTCGTGGTTTAGAGGAAAAGATGATTCGAGTTGAAACAGAGCTAGGGCGTGTCCCAGAGGCAGATAGTATTGCTAAGTTCCAAAAGGAGGTCGATGTCGCTCGAAAATGTCATGCTGAGAAAATGGCTGAGCTGGATGCGATGACTGCCCGGCTAGAGGCATTGACACGCCGGCGCGAGGAGGCGTTGCGATCCGTTGATCGTTTTGGTGAGCAAGATCATTCTGCTCGTATCTCAGAGGATGACCGATTGCGAATGTTAAAACATTCTGTTCGTGTTCGTGCCACACTGGATCGTTTTCGGACGAAGGTGATTGCCCGTCACGTGGCGAATATGGAAGCACTCATGTTAGAGTCCTTCCAGAAACTATTGCGTAAAACTGACTTGGTGCATGGTCTTCGAATTGATCCAGAAAGTTTTGAGGTGACTCTGCAAGACCGTCATGGGCGAATTCTTCCGTTTGATCGCTTATCTGCTGGTGAACGCCAGCTCTTAGCGACGGCCATGCTCTGGGGCCTTGCTCGTGCTTCTGGTCGCCCGATTCCCACCGTGATCGATACGCCTCTTGGTCGTCTAGACTCGGCACACCGAGCGCACCTCGTTCAGCGTTATTTCCCTCAAGCCTCTCATCAAGTGCTGCTGTTGTCTACCGACGAAGAGATCGTCAATGGCTACCACAAGAAGCTGAAGCCATCGGTGGTGCGTCATTATCGCCTCGATCACAATGAGAAGCAGGGCAGCACGGCTATTAACTCAGGATACTTTGAAAGCAAATGAAACCACCCGTAGAAAACATTCGTATCAGTAAGCAAGGTCGCGATCAGCTCATGAAGGTGCGCCGACAGACTGGCATTGAAAATTGGAATATCCTATGTCGTTGGGCGCTATGTCTTTCGTTACGTGAGAACACGCCGCCACCGATCCCGCGTCAGAAGTTTGACGGTGGGGTAGAGATGACTTGGAAGGTCTTTGCTGGTGATGAGGCGGAGGCCTATGCCGCGCTCGTCCATATGCGGACTAAGGTCGATGGACTAGATGTTGAAGAGGATGGGGCAGCAACTTGCTTGAAGTCCCACCTGCATCGAGGTTTGTCCTATCTCGCCTCGGGGCAAAAAACACGATCCATCGCAGATTTTGTTGAGCGTTGGCAGAGTTAGAGAAATACGAGAATTCAATTGAACTCTCGTCCCTTGGTCTTGAAGACTTCTTTTTGATGCCATATTAGGTTCAGGATGTCAGGCTCCTGTGAGCGTCGTTGAGGTGGTTTTAGGTGCTTTCCATGATGAGACAGTAGTATCTCATTAAAACCAGCTCCGCCATGCACATGCTCAGAGACTTGGATGCGACAATCCTCAAGTATGGTATACGCACCGAGGTCTAGTAACTTGTGGTGAATTGAGCACAGCGCCAGTCCATTTGATGGCATGTCTGCACCTCCTGCTTGATGCCATTTTATGTGTGCGGCTTCTAGGCCTATGGTTACGGATCCGATACGCATATCAAAACCGCATAATGCACACTTGTATTCATAAGCGATAAGGACTTCCTTACGGAATTTAGGATCTCGTGCTTTCCTGGATGCCGAGGCTTGGCTGTCATTTAGGTTTATGCCCACCGCGTTTGCAATGTCCTGGTGCAAGCTTTCGGGGAAGTGGGCTGATAATAGTTGCTTTGCAGCTCCAGTCACTAACTCAGGCTTACTTTTAAACGCTTCAATGATTGATGGTTCGAGCATGCCCGATGCATGTCTTTTGATGAGTTCACCTTTAGATGGATTCGAAGAACCTTTTCTTAGGATGATGGGCTGCTCGGATTTAAGGACCCAAAGTCCATCTTGTTGGAGGGCCCAGAATGGATATTCGGGATGGTAGCTTTGTCTCGTCGGACCAAACTCAACCAATAGTTTCCTTAGTTGTGGCTCAATGTCTACAAACGGCATTTGTGGATTCTCCCCTTGTTGAAGCCTTCCTAATGCGATTAGGAGCAACAAGGGCTTGTGGGGAGCTCTTTGTCCTTTGCGTGTCCAGACACTGATGCCTTCAAACTTCTCTAGGTCATATGACATCAATCGGGTCGTTGAGATTGAATTAAATACTTGGTTCCTATGCTAGAGTTGATCATCATCGCCAGTTAGGCCGCTGAGGTCGGGTGTTTCTAGTTCCTCTTGAGTATTATCGATGACGAACGTGACGAGATCACCCAGTGGGTCTGTTGACGATGTGATTATCTTCGTCATTTCATGGAGCCCATAGTTCGCATATTCCTCAAACGCAGTGATTAACTTGTCCTGTTGTTCTTCGTCGTTTTTTAGATGATCACTGTTTTCTCCATCACAGAAACCGAGCAGATATAGGAAACCTTTCCATCCAGGTGTATTGAAATAACTTTCAGGGAAAGCCTTTCCACTTTCTACGGTCCCCAGGGGTGTGCGTTGTCCTTTTTTGACACCATAAGATGCTGCAAAAAGAAGGACACGCCAGATCTCACGAAAGACTGCTTGGTCCCCGGAGATTAGATTTTTGATGAACTCTTCATGTGTGCTCTCTCGTTGTATACGTCTCATTGTCCTAGCTCCCTTATTTCTGTGAATTCTTCTTTGGCTTCAAAATACTGCTGATATTTTTTGCCTTCGACTGTGATGCTTGTTTGGGCGTCATCACGAAGCAAATGTTTTGGCCCGTGATAGGTGAGGTAGTAGCGTTTAGCCACACGTCCCCCTTCTCGCAATGCGTTCTCCACGCTGCCATCATATTGCCCCGGAGTTAGCAGAATTGTAACTTGTGGCGCGAGGTTGGGCACCCAACGACTAATGCCCGCACGAAATACACTTATATTTCCAAAGGGAGCATCAGTCACCAAGGGATATTCGTTGCCTGATAGTCCTCTCAGAATTGTCGGGATCTCAGAACGGCGTCGCGCGAGTGCTAGCAGACTCGCGATAAAGACGAGCAGTTTGACTTGGCGTTGCCCGGTGCTGAGTGCTACATCTTCTTCGGTTTCTTCGTCTCCGTCGCCTCCAATCGTGTGCCGGATGCGTAGGTCAAAGTCTTCAGATAGTTCTGCTCTGTAATCCCGATCAATGATCTTTTTAAAATGCTCTGAAATTTCGGCATTCAATAGTGGTAGCAGTTCTTTTGTCTCTGCCTCTAAGAGTTGTTTTAATACGCGCTCGCACTCTTCGACAGCGTCGACTCGCCGTTGAGCGAGTGCGGCCTTGTTTTCCTTCTCATTCATTGCAGATCTACGCTTTTGTAGAGCACTGATTGCGGATGCGCAGCTATCTAAATCACCTCCGATGCGTCCGATTTGAGTTTTTTTCTCGTCGTGTTTTAGCACATTGGTGCGTCGTGATTCTTCGAGTTCTTTAACTTTATCGTCATCTTTACTGCCTAATTTCTGATGGATCTCTTCAATGAAACCACTGAGGTTGCGAATGGTTGCCGTGAGTTCCACTCGTTCTTTATGTAACTGAGTGAGTTGCTCTCGTGTGACCTCCGCTGAATGCTCTAGGACCCCAATGGCATGATCCAGAGCGCTTACAGCGTTGTTGAAGTCTTGGTCGGGAGCGTCTGAAAGTCGCTGGCTGACTATATTGTATTCATCGCTGCCCGGTTCTAAGCAGCGCTCGCAGATACAGCGGCCGTCTTCTAGTAATTGCTTTAAGAAGCTATCAATGACTGGAGCGGGGATCATATTCTGCTCACGTAGATCGCCCATGATCGCCTTGCCGTGCTGAACTAAGTCCGGGGTGAATAGCGTGTAGCCATCCTCTGCTACTAGTTTGGCGAGACGCTTACTGACCTCCTCCTTTTTTTGTTCTTTTTTACTTCGTTCACTTTCTAGTCGTGCTCGCCGAGCTTGCAGTTTATGGGCCTCCTTATTGGCTTCCAATTTATTCTCGATTAATTCGATCTCCTTATCGATCGAGTCGACTTCCTGCTTGGTGCGAACTAAGTCTTCCTGAGTCTTCTTCTGCTTCGCTTCCCATTCCTTAATTTGATCAATTAATTCTCGCTTTTCATCGCTTGTGTTATCGCGTAACTGTCGGCGGAATTCACCACGAACTTTATTGCTGTTGAGATCTTCGATTGTTTGTTGGAGCAAGTTCAGACCTAGCATTTGATGAATCGCCTCAGTGACTTGTCCACGGTTTTTATCCAATCCTAGTTCATTGATACGCTCACCATTAAAGAATAGAAACTTTGAAATACCGTCGGGGATAATCGCTTGTATGCGATTTTGAGCCCGGTCGAGCGTAATGGTTTGGCCATCACGTAGTGTTTCCAATGTCATGTGATCTTTACGGGCATCTGTCTTTTGTTCTGCGAGTGTGAGCGCTCGGGTTAGGATGTAACGTGCATCATCATGCTTGAAAGTTAATTGAACTGACGTCTCGAGCTCGCTGGATTTATTTCGATAGCTGTGCGCGAGGCCGTTGTGGATCAGCTTATCCTGCCCCTCAAAGTCGCCGGTTAGTCCCCGGTGGCCATAGAGGGCCCAGAGGATTGAGTTGAGCAGGGTAGTTTTTCCGAATCCATTTTCAGCATGGATCAGTGTGACATTGCGTTCCCGGTTGTCTGAAAAAACAATTTCTTGCTCTCCCTTGAACTGACGAAAGTTTTTGATGACTAAGCGTTCGAGTATCATTTGATTAAGCGACGCACGTGGTCGTAGATTTTACTGTGGATTTCGTTGCGACGAGTCATGTGTTGAACATCGCGTTCTTCTTTTAGGATATCTCTAATGAGGTTCCTGTTCTCCTCTGAAGCGCTTTTAAAGATTTCACGCACTTTAGAGCTAGGGCCCGCCGCGGGGGCGGTGGTTGGTGGTGTGTTGTTGGGCATGGTTATAAGTTATATTTGTGGGTCATCGTCGTTGCGACTTTCTGTGTTTTGTTGAGTAGTCATACCATCAGATTCATTGACTTCTTCGGAGTCCTGTTCCTCAGTTCCTTCAGATGAAATACAACAGTCGAAATTGATTGTGATTTCATGTTGATCTACAGCGTCTTCAAATTCATCTGGTAACTTGTATGTGCCATTGTCAGAACAGCATTCGATTGTCCAACGCTTTAGTGCGAACGAAATAAGATCACGTTCTCTTTTCAATACTTCAGGTTTATTCCAGTCGTTTCCGTTTGTGTAGTTTATGATTAATTTCTCGCCGTTTGTCGCAGAATTATGGTTGTAACAATAACTTCCAGAAGGGTCGTTTAGCTTAATTGGAAAAGCCTTTCTACCTAACGCTGAATTGTCATTTGTTAGGACCAGGTTGCCTAGTCTGTGTTTGTATTTCTCGGCATCATTTTCATCAGTCCAATGGCTTTGCCACCAATCTTCATCTCTATGCGTTTGTGGTAAGATATGTTCGATGGAGCTTTTTTGCCGTTCTTTTGAGTCCTGCCAGTCGATTGGTGATGCACCTCCATGAATGCGTGAGATCTCATATTGATAGAGGAAATAATATGAGTGCCCCCATCCTTTCATCTGCGAGTCAAAGTAATATTTGACGCCGCCGTCAGATAGGAAGCGGAACGCGCCCTGCAGTGGAGCGATTTCATCAAGCCATTTGCATAATTGCTCCCCTACCTCCTGTATCCCTTTGCTTTCAAAAAGAATGTCGTGAGCAAGCTGTATAATACCTTGGCTGTTCTTGTCAGTTCTTCTCTGTGCCAACGCATGGACACGAAAAGTGTAGATTTCACACCATTTGGCTAGAGTTTCAAATTCAGCTTTAGCATATTTCTGAATGCCTGCACAGAGGATTGTCCGTGTTATCCCAGGGAGGCTCATGTGGTCGATGTTCGTAAGCCAATCATTTGCATCTACTGTAGCTTTACTCGGATCAATGGATTTACGTCCTGGGTAGATGGTGAAACCAAACGCCTCTGAGAATGTCTCCCACATTTTGACATAGGAAATGAGTTTAGCTTCAAGGGCAGCATTGTCTGACGAAAGCAGTTCTGTGAACTGCTCAACAAAATTCTCGTGAATGCGATCAGAACCGATTCTTTGATTGAAGAATACTGCATGCACTTCCGAAATAAATGTCGATTCCCCTTTGCGATTAGTGACCTTGTATTTGACGAGAGACTCAAGTGCCTTATACCAGCTTTTTTCTGGGGCGACGTCGCTTAGCCCTGGTCGTCTATTTGCTAGCAGAGCGCAAAAGTTTTTAACTTTGTCGAATTCAGTAAGTGGGAGGCCTCTAGAATTTATTGCGTCAAAGGCTAAGTATCGATCGATGTTTTCGTCGGCTAAGTTAACTAGTATAAATTTTGCTTGGGCGGTGACGCGAAGCTTCCACTCAATGAGCTGGTCTAAATCAAAAGCATTCACATAGCTCTCTAAATATCCTAAAACTTCCTTTAAGGCTAGCATTGGTGCGGTGACACTCGCTGGTTCAGCAGCGTTTAGTAACTTGTGGTTTAGATACTGCTGTAAGTCTGCTTGGTTGTTCTTGATTCTAAGATGTTTTCCTCCGTGTGAGTATATTCGATATGACTCTAGCTCTAGGGCATGTCGATTCGTATTTTCGCCAATTTGGTAAAAACGCTCTAGTAGTGAATGTATCAGCATTAGGAATGTGGTAAGGCGCTGTTGACCATCGTCTAAGATGAAACCTTTTGTATAGTCTCGGGTTTCTTCGTCTTGAAAGTCTGATCCGTCACCAGCGCTTGTCACAATAATGGTCCCCATATAATGGGATTTATCACCCATTAGGCCTAGATCATGCATTAATGCTTCAGCATGCTCTTTTCTCCAGCTATAACCTCGTTGGTTCTCTGGAATCATAAAGTAATTATTTCGGAATATGACTTTAAGTGGATCCATAGTTTCGTTAAATTTGTTCCTCGTGGTGTTCGACTGCAGAATGCTTCTTTAAAAAAGTTTGCACATAATCCCATCCTTCTTGAATCGCTTCTAGCTTTTTCACACCAATACTAAATGGGCGTGCGTTGGCTCGCTTGAATTCAAGCATGGGATTTCCTTTGTATTCAGTTTCTGTAACGATAAGTTCCTGAGGTTCATTGCCTGTCTTTTTCTTTAGGCGTTTATTTTCAGCTTCAAGTGCTTCGAGGCGTTTCATGAGTTCGAGTGTGTTCGTGTCTGTCATTGCTAGTGCTTAATGGAGTGAGAGTAGTTTTATGTTTTTTGAGTGAGCGATGATTTTGTTGTTACCTGCTAGTCGCTTAACTTTGAGATGAAATAATGTTATACTTTAGGCGTAGGTTCTTAAGTGCGTTTAATGCGGCACTTCCATTGTCGGCAGTGTTGCAGAAGTCCATAATTCGATTGAGCTCTCGTTTGAAGAGGCGACGCTCCAAATTATAAGAGGCATCATCCATCGATCCTCCAAAGTCGGGGGGCTCAATGATAAAGTCGTGGATGATTGCGTGATCCTTTCCCTTAGCATGTCGGAGTAGGCGGCCGCGCCGTTGCACGAATTGCCTTGGATTCGTTGAGCTAGCTAGGAGGAACCCCATGCGAAGGTCTGGGAGGTCAATGCCTTCGTCCAAGCAGCGAATTGCAACCACGCCGTCAAGGAACTCGCTCCCTAGGTCACGAAGGATAGTTTCACGTTCTTCTGGTTTCTCGCGGTAAGTGAAGTTACGCACTCGGAGTCCGTGCTTTTCACCGAGTAAGCGTGCCACGGCTTCGATCTGCCGCATTTCTTCTTGCGCTATCTGATCAGTGGTGCGTCCGTCTCCACAATAGAACAGGGCTTTCTTGGGTTTTTCAGGGAGTGCCTTCAGCACCTGATCGAGCACAATGAGTTTGTTCTCGGCTCCACCAAGTAGGCGGGAGCGGCGGATCAAGAGGCTCATGAGTGTTTTCCCCATTTCAGAGTCGTCATTAGCTCCTGGCATCATCCGCCCCAGCTTCTCGGTGATCTCTTGGTATTCAACCGATTCATCGTCTGTCAGTTGGACGATGTGTGGGTAGTAGAGGTATGGACAGAGACGACCTTCAGCGATGGCCTTTTCAATCGGGTATTCAAAGATGATACCTCCGAAGTATGAAAACAAAGCATTAGTGCCTTCCGGGTCGAGATGACGATCGGGGGTGGCTGATAGCCCAACCCGCATTGTAATTTCATCGGGCAGGTATTGCTGAATCTTTTTAGCTCCTAAGTTATGGACCTCATCAGCAATGAGAATGTGGTGTTGAGTGCTAACCCGTGCGCGAAGTTGAGACTGGAAAACATCCGACTGAAAAGTGCGTGTGGTTGTGACAACTGCGATGACTGGGGCGAGTTTTGCCGAAAGCTCTTGGTAGGCTTCGTTTAAACGCTGCTCCCATTTTTGGCGTCCGTCAAAGCAGGGGATTGCGACTACGTTGAAAGCCGCGATCTCTTTGATCCATTGGTTGCAGAGATTGATGAAGGGGCAGATTACCACAATCACGAGTGGTCTGGGGGCATTCTTTTTCGCGACACGATACGCGAGTGAGAGTGCAGTCAGTGTCTTCCCGGATCCAGTGGCCATGGCCAATATCCCACGACCTCCATTTTTTGCCCATTCCTTGATAGCTTCGTTCTGGTAATCATGTAGGTCCAGCCAAGCTGGGGGCTTGAAACTCGCTGTTTTACTAGGTTCTTTAACTTGACCGATCGAGATGCCATCGGGTGGGTTACTCGGATCTCTAAAGCGTTCCAGCAGTTCTGCGGCTGAGTCTGAGAATTCTAGGACATGTAAGCCGCGGGTTTCATTCTCCCAAAGTGCCTCAAAGTCCTCTGATTTGTTGTTGATCCGCTCCGCATCGTCTTTCCATGAGCAAAAGGCTTCTATGCTTTCGAAATTTTCAAGGAGCCCTCCGGCGGTTTCGTTGGAAGATCCAGAGAACGCGACTGCGTTGCCTGCATCATCTGTGAAGATGCCGACTTTCTCATGATAAAGCCCGCGACTGATCCGGTTTTCGGAGTCCACTCGAATTGCGATACGAATTTCTAGCAGGCCGCTAGCAGCGAGCCACGCCAGGGCGTTCAATCGGTTGCGCTCAAGTTCATTTTCAATGTCGTTTAGGCTCTTTGCGACCAAGGACTTGAGGATTTCCTTTGGTTGGTTGATTGCTTTTTGAAGTGCGGCGACATCATTAGCTTCTAAGTGGGGTGAAACGACAAGTTGCATACGTCCACCTCTTGAAGCTAGGTCAGCGACGCCCCGAGCAGCTAAAGACAGCCCCTTACTGGTAAAATACCCGGCAGATCGACGATACAGCACCGACTCCGTCAGGCAAGGCGTTAGGAACTCGTTAACGAGATCGTCCGCACCACTTCGGTAGGAAAGTTTAAGCTGTAGTGATGAGAGCATTAAAATAGGGATTTATATCTGCCAGGGGTGGGTGTTTTCTTCGGTGGCTGGTTCTTCCATCTTTATTGATCGCGAAATCCCTACTCGCGGTTGCGGATTAACCTGATCTTCGGCAACGAAGTTCATTATGCATTCTCTGATCAGGGAGCCTATACTCACTCCTTGAGATTTGGCAGCTGCTTTCAACTTGGCGCGAATCTGTGAGTCGAGTCGCAGAGAAACTTGTTTCGCTTTCGTAGCAGACGTATCAGTTTGATCGAAATTGTAACGCTCAATCGCATCACGCATGATCGCACTCGTAGACTCGGAATTAGTGCGATCTTTGAACATATCGATGGCAGCAATCGTATCCAAATCGATATTGAAGGTAAGCGGTGTAGTTTTATTCTCCATGTGTTTTACTGTTAGGATCCAAATTACGGGTTATCTGTATTTAAAACTAAATCGATGGTTTGAGGCTTGAGGGAGATGGGATGGAAGAGATAACCTCTTTCTTTAGTGGATCGTTCAGCTCGCGCTCATACTCTATATGTTGGCTCTCGGGTATTATTGAAGAATGAAGTGTGAATAAGATTAAAGCGCAACCTCTGTCGCGCCTAGGCCGCTGTAGTTCTCAGGGTGGCAGGAGAGTAGGAGAATCTGGAGATTGGATTCGCTGGCTTTGTAGAGGAGGGATTTGAGCTTTTCGCGGGGGCCTTTGTCGGCGTGGGGTGTAGTCATGATGTATGGCTTATTGCACCTAATAGTGCACTTCAAGCATACGTTTGAATTTTTTGGTGAGAGGGGAGAGCTGACACTTGTGGGTGAGTGAACTGGGTGCCCTCAGGGCAAGTGAGGGAGCAAAGTATGAAGGCGGAAAGGCTGGAGGTGGAAGGGCTGAGGCCTGAAGCTTGAGCGTTGAAACTTGAGGGTGGGAAGGTTTTAAGGTATTAAGTGCATGGTGGTTAATCCATCCATTTAAAGCCGACTGGTTTGAAGCCTTTTTTGCCACAGTGGTGGCAGCGGAGTTCTTCGTAGGGTGTTTCCCATTCAACTGTGGGTGTCGCGCATTCGGGGCAGGGGCACGATGAATGAAAGGTCTGTCCTGTGGCGTAGTTAATTTCGGCCATAAAGTAACTGCCGATTGAATGACACTTAGGGCATTCTTGGATTCCGATGGTGATGCCGACTTGGTGCCAGTCGATCGTGTGCGCCTGTTCAATCGCTTCAATCGCGTCACGGTCGACCTGTGGGGAGCGTTCCATCACCATAGGACGCTTGGAACCTGCCGGGTATGCAAATCGTCCAATGCCCTTGACGAGCCCGATGCGTTCTTCGCAGTGCAGGCATTCAATAGTAGTACAGTTTGCCATGTCTTAATGACCTCCGTGAATATTTTTTGTAGGTAAATTGCTCAGCTTCGCCTCACAAATTATCTTATAGCAATGTGCTTCGAGACGTAATGCTTCTTTACGGGTTATTGGAGCGAAGGTGAAGGAGATGCTCTCTAGTAAGAATTTTCCATAATTCTCAACTTTGCCAGATGAGTGAATTCCAGCTTTATGCTGTTCGTAGCGATTCTGAGGATTATATTTTGATTGTCCTATATAGATGCCACACTTCGAGCTAACAGTTTTATGTCGATCTTCATCTAAGAGAATGAAGTAAACATGGCCATGCCCACCTTTCGTTCTTTCATACTTTTGCTTTTCGATGAGCGCCTTAACTTTGGGAAGCCATCGAATTGCATGAAGTCCAGAAACATGAGCGGTCATTAGCTGGTTTAGTTTCTTGCGCTCGATACTGTCTAGCCTGTCCCATAGGTAGGTTAGTGGCTCCATTAGCTGATGGTATTGAGCATCTTTAATTGATTTTGGTAGTTTGGATAAAATATGTTTCGCTTCTTCGAGTAACTCACAGTTTGTAAATGTTGCGAATGGCACTTTTTGGCGGATTTCTTTTGAGTAGTTGTTAGGCATACTTATAGTTCCTCCGTTTCGGTTTTGATGGTCCAGTTGGTCTTGGTTTCAAGCATTTCGCAGCGCACGGCCTCGGCGGTGTTGGGCTTGGCATGTCGCAAGTATTGTAACATACGGGGCAATGATTTTGCAAGGGGCAGCTCGCCAGCGATGGTTTTCAGTAAATCATCGGCCGCTTGTGGGCATTCATGCCGGATCGGATCGACTAGGCATTCGAAGCTTTGTAGGGC
>Ga0206125_10003758_pt1 | contig 14117 bp, 7 predicted proteins | sample Helgoland_Spring_4_FD_148598 | JGI IMG/M metagenome (GOLD analysis project Ga0206125, IMG submission 148598) | Pelagic subsurface seawater microbial communities from Kabeltonne, Helgoland, North Sea - Helgoland_Spring_Bloom_20160331_1 | ecosystem: Environmental > Aquatic > Marine > Epipelagic ... | reverse complement strand
TCTTATTGGAGACATGAGAGTCCAGTGTGAATTTAATGTTGAAAATGATTGTTCTGATTACTCAAATATGCAAGGATTAATTGGTGCAGGATTATTGTTCGGCCTAATGCTTTCAGTTGGTGGCGCATACAAAATGAGGAATCTCTCGAAGGGAACAGGAAGTCCAACATTTGGTAAGTATTCCTTACAAGATCACAACATGAAAGGTAGTATGTGGGATTCAGACTCAAAATCTAATGACGTTTCTTTCGTTGAACAATATGGTATAGATGATTCTGTTCTCGTAGATGTCCTTAAGATTCTTCAAAGCGAGAAGGATAATGCTCTGAACGATTCAAATCAACTGCTTTCTAAAATTGAACTTAACAACGATTCAAGTTCAGAAATTGGTGCCTTAATGCAGAAGCAGATTCACCAGAAAACAAGAGTGGGCGATATCGAACAAGCCATGACAAAAATCAAGGCTGAAATGAAAGGCATCAAAGAATCACAAACCGAATCAAATCTTGACATGAAGGATTCAGTTATTTCTGGAGACGTGATGGTTAATAACCCTCATGAAATTGCTGAGGCTGCAATAAAGGCGTACAAAATGGGTCAACAAAGCAAAGATTAGTTTTTTGATACGCAACAACCGACATATCATTTCCATGAAATCACGAGGGTTCTCTCATACCCCTCAAGACATTATGGAAGAGTACAATGGGTGTTCAGTCCCCCAGTACACACGCTACCCTTTGACTCGTATACGAACGCAAGGGGGCCCCTCTAATTCATTATTTTCTCGACTATCTCGGTGATATTATATCACTGCACTTCTTGGTATTTGCATGTCTGTTGGCTTAGGCGATGGAAAACCGAGGGTGACATTAGAAAAAATTTCACAATGGCAAATTGATTTAATGGTCAGTTTTCCTAATGACAATTTATTGGGAAAGACCCATAAATTCCGCATCAAATATGCAAAGTGGGGACTAATAATTGGCAAAATTGGGTTTAAGATTCGATTTAGTGATGTATTCTGGAAAATGCGCATACTGAAGGAGAATCGCGTGCCACCATACCGTTGGTTTCGTGGCGGATTAATTACATTCCCAAAAACTCAATTTGAATCTCCATTTCAAGATTTTACTCTTGAATTTCAATATGATATGCCTGGGGCCTCTATTTTCAGTAACAAGTGGAAGATTTTCACAATTTATTACAAGGATGAAATCATTTTCTCAACTGGTGCATAGGGTGTCAACATAACACCCTCACGCTCATAATTTCTGATGCATGGGTTCACAATGGGTGTTCAGTCCCTCAGTACAGACGCTACCCTTTGTTTGTACGGGTAAGCAGTGAGCCGTATTCTCGTTCGGGACATGGCCGTGGGTGCTGAACAATTGGTGCAAAAAGTGGGTGCCCTTGAAGCATAACTTCCAACTTTTACTCACGGATGGCGTGCTTTCAGTATGACGGTTCTATTTGAACGCCGATTGTGGGGCTCGAACCCACGACCTTGGGATTAACAGTCCCACGCTCCACCAGCTAAGCTAAATCGGCAAGGTTGGCGACAGGCCTCCCCTTTATCACGGCTTCGCCACCATCAGTCCACGATGGCCATCAGGCGTTCAACCGGTGGCACAAAACCATTCACCGTTTCAATGAGGTTTTGCAGGGTTGAATGCTCTTCATCGGTCAATTTTTGATTGTGATGGAAGGTCAGCAAGGGTTGGTTTTCTTCGATGCTTGTGCCCTTGGAAGCATGGAATACGAAGCCGATTTCAGGAACCACTTCGTCGTCAAGTGCGTATCGTCCAGCCCCATGTTGCTTGGCCAAAAGTGCTGCAGCCATTGAGTCAATGGTTCGTACGTGTCCCTGCTGGCGGGACAAGACTGTGGTTTGATGCTCACTTTTAGGTAAAACCGAATGAGGGTCCTTGACCAGCAAATCAGCAATTTCCTGTGATACTCCTTGTTGAATGCACATGAGCCTAAACTTTTCAAGGGCATCACCACGGTCCAGCGATCGTTCAATTTGTTTGTTTGCTTCTTCAAGGCTCAGGCCATCCTCGGTCATGGCTAGAAGCGCACCACCTTGAAGAATGACGAGGTTTCTAGTGTCAACGGAACCTTTGCCTTGCATTACTTCGATGCTTTCAATGATTTCTAACGCATTTCCGACGTGACTTCCAATCGGTTGTTCCATCGATGTGATGTGTGCAATGGTCTTGATGCCGAGTCCCTCTGCCGTTCGTACCATGGATTTGGCCAATTCCTCAGCTTGTTCATGCGTTTTCATGAAGGCTGCGCTTCCGCATTTCACATCAAGAACAAGGGCTTGCAATCCTTCTGCTGCTTTTTTTGAAATGATGGAGGCGGTGATGAGAGGGACACTATCGACGGTATCCGTGACGTCACGAATCGCATACAGGACACCATCGGCGGGAGCGATAGCATCGTTTTGAACGGCAATGCAGCATCCGATGGCATTGACAGCGTCGTTCATCTCTTCTGGGTTGAGTCTGCAATTAAAACCAGGAATCGATTCCAATTTGTCGATGGTCCCGCCCGTATGGCCAAGCCCTCGTCCAGCAAGCATTGGAACACGACGCCCGCATGCAGCCAGCGCTGGCGCAAGCATCAGTGACATCTTGTCTCCGACCCCTCCTGTGCTGTGTTTGTCCACAACGGGAGGTCCATCTTCCCAAGTGAGTTGGGCTCCTGATGCGATCATTGTTTTTGTGAGTTGGACGGTGTCCTCTACGCTGCAGCCAAAGGTATGCACGGCTTTTAGCCAGGCTGTTGCGTCTTCTACAGCAACTTCTCCATTGGCTACGCCCTTCACAAAGTCGTCAAGAAGTGCGTGGTCTTGACCTTGTTGAGCCACAACAGATTCAATCAGTTGAGCAACGTTCATCTCTCAACCTCAAATCAGACCTATTTCACGCAGGCGTTGTTGGAGATAATCTCCCGCCTTGATGCTCTGATATTTTGCAATACCACCGGTTTTAGCGACAAAATCAGAGTGGGGGGTGAGGTCGATTTCGTTTCTTGGATGGACAAACATCGGCATTGAATATCGGCGAGAAGTGGAATCTTGAGGATTGACCACTCGGTGAGTGACGGAACGAAACAATCCGTTGGTAAGGTTTTGGAGCATGTCTCCTGAGTCAACAATGATTGCCTTTTCATCCCCCTTGACCTGTATCCATGAACCATCGTGGTCCATCACTTCGAGTCCATCAGCCGTAGCGGTTACCAGGAGCGTGATGAAATTGATATCTTCGTGGGCAGCTGAACGAACAGCACCTTCGGGCATCGTTGGGTCAAGAGGCGGATAGTGAATCATTCGCATGATGGTATTCCCTTGGTCAGCCATTTCGGGAAGCCAATCTTCTGGCATGCCAAGGTAAAGAGAACATGCTTCAAGCAATTCTTTTGACAATTCTTCCATGTCGGTGTAGAGGCGGTCAATGACGCTACGAAACGCTGGAGCGTGGTCGTTGGGCCACACGTTTTGAGGGTAGGTTGGTGTTGGTCCGTCAATTGGATAGCCCCTTCCGGTCTGCCAGAATTCTTTGAGGTCAGGTGCTGGATTGTCCTTTGCGTGTTCAACTCCAAAAGCCGTATAGCCGCGCTGGTGAGCGATTTCTGGAAGAAGATACGACCGTTTGGTGTTCTCGTCCAATTCAAAGAAACGGTCGCACTGTGCGTAAGCATCCATGATCAGTTCGGTATCAATTCCGTGATTGACCAAGGCAAAAAACCCGATGTCATGGAGTGCGTCTCCGACCTGTTGGACGAACGCCTTTCGCTCGTCTTCGTTTGAAGATTGAGCGAGTGTGAAATCAACGGTCGGTATCGTTCTTGTCATTGTGGTCTCAGTCCTGCATGAAGGTTCTTAATTTGGAGAGGAGTCTCAATGTTTCAATGTAAATCCAGATGAGTGAAATGAGTATCCCAAACGCAGCATACCATTCCATGTTCTTTGGTGCACCGTTCTTGACTCCCGCTTCAATAAATCCGAAATCGCTGATTAAGGTAAGAGAGGCGACGACAAGAATGAACAGTGTGAGTCCGATTCCAATCGGTCCTGAACTGTGGAGGAAGGGGACATCGTATCCGGAAAACATGCTGAGGACGAAGGAAGTCATGTAGAGGAAACAGATGCTGATGACAAGTCCTCCAATGACCTTGTTGAACATGGGTGTTGGGCGGATGATTCGTGACGCATACATGGCGTACATGGTGCCGGTAATGCAAACGGTTCCAAACGCTGCCTGGAGTACAATGCCCGGATAATATGCCTCCATAACGAGGGACATGCCGCCCACGAGTAAGCCTTCAAAAATAGCATAAAGACTCATCAAGGCTACGGGATTTTGCGGTCGAGTCACGAAGGTGATCATGGCTAGAATAAAACCGAAAACGGCCCCTACGGTCGAGAATAGGCCGGCGTAGAGGAACATGTTTTCGCCAGCAGTCAAACAGACAAGGGCAGTGGCGAATGAACTGATGATGGTCAATGTTAGGAGGAAACCAATCTTGCGGAGGCTGCCCTGCAGGCTCATGGTCTCGACACCGGTAAGTGCCGCCATGAATTTGTTGTTAAGCACGGGATTGCTGCTACGGTATGCGATGGCCATAGCGTTTGGTCCACTCGGTCCCGTTTGAATGTTATTCTGTTTGACCGTGCTGAACGACTTGTTCTTGGTAGTAGTTGGAGAGTTGGTCCATCGTCCATCCTTGGAGGAGATAGTCCTTGACCATGTCTTGACTCCAGCCGGGAACCAGCGCCATCATTTCAGGAGTAACGGTCGGTCCAGATGCATCCAGAACGGGTGCATCCCAGGCGGGTGTTTCTCCTTCCGGCATGACTTGTGCCATAGCAAACGATTCAGCGGTAATGCTGTCTTTGACATCTTCAGAATCGCTACGCTTGTTCTGAAGGATGACGTAGGCTCCTCCCGAGAGTATAAGCGCACCAATCATCAAACCGAGGAACAAATTCTCTCCAGAACTTCCCGATGTATCATCTCCGTTATTGTTGACCAATTCTGCTCGTTGTTGGGATGAACATCCATCCGGGTCGGTTGCGGCTCCTGCTGGTGTGTTCGGACATTTGTCTTGCTCGTTGAGGATGGTATCGTTATCCTCGTCTGCCGAAGGAGTGGTTGTATCGTTGGAGTTGTTATCGGATGGCGGGTTGACCACAATGCCTCCAAGGTCACAACCAAGTGCGTCGGATTCGTTTTCTCCGTCGTTATCGGCGTCAGCCATGGTCAGCGCGTCACGCGGCGAAACATCGGCTACACTGTCGCTAAGAATTGAGGCCTGAGCCCAAGCAACTTCAATACCGTCAAGGATGCAATCTCCATCGGTGTCAGGATTGAGCGGGTCGCCTCCATGCAGCAGTTCAGCTTCGTTGGTGAGTCCATCAGCATCGGCGTCGTACATTCCTTCATCATAGGATTGTCCGATGACCGTTCTTCGGGTTCGGTTCAATCCGAACATATCTTCCCATTCATCGTTGAGTCCGTCTTGGTCGGAGTCCACTTCGGGGTCCAATCGCTGCCAGTCCTCATTCCATGAATCGATGTAAACCGAAGCGACATCATTGCTGCTGATGAGCAGCCCCATCTCTCGGTTTCGAACCAAGGCGGAGTCGCCCCAGTTGATTGAAGATACAAGGACGGCTTCTTTGTCAACGATCGCACCTTTGTTGTGCAATTTGTTAACGCCATCTCCAGCACTCATGACAACAGCATTTGTGTCGTAGCCCAGAGTGGCGTTCCAATCCTCATTCATTTGGTCAACGACCTTTTGGATGTCCTCGTCGAGGTAGGCGCCGTTCAAAATAAGGCGGATTTTAATCCCACGTTGAGCTGCATCTTCCAATGCAGATACAATGGGGTTGTCTCCCCAGCCGTAGGACCAATCCATGTCAAGGTATTGCAGAGAGAGAAGGATTTCATCATCTGCACTGTCCAACATCTGAACCAATTCATTGATGCAATTATCTGGACAAACCAACAGTGTGGCTTCAAAGGCCCCGTCAATCGATGTTGAAAGGTTTCCAACAATTGGGGACGATTGAGGCATAACCCAGCCGGATGGCGCATCCGCCATGGTGACGGGCGTGATGTGAGAGCGTTCAGCGGATTCATCAAAGGCCAAATGCGAGCGTACGAGGGTGGCTAAGGCCGCATCATCAACGATGACACCCCAGTCTCGATTTCCAGCATCACCGGGTGCAGGTTGAGATGAGGACTTCCAGTTTCCTGAACCGATCCAAACGCTTTCATTATCTCGGACAGCGACCTTGCTGTGGATGTAAGCATAGGGTGTTTCCCCCATGTCTCCAAACCAAAACACGTCCACTCCAGCAGCGAGCATGGTCGTTGCCATCCCATGGTTTGCATCCAGGTCGTATTCAGGCCACCAGTTGTCACCGTAATCCATGACGACGGTCACTTCAACACCGCGTTGGTCCGCTTCGATGAGGGCCTCAACGAGATGAACTTCTTGAAGTTGGTACATGTGAACTTGGATGGATTCATCGGCATCACCGATCCAAGCCAAGAGGTCAGTGAGTCCGTATTCAGGAGCGAGGAGTGGGGTGATGTTACCCGAACTGGTCACGGTAGGTTCGAGGCAGAAATTGCTTCCACCAAGGCGGCTCCATCGGTGGTGCCAGTCCGCAACAACATCGTTGTCTGGTGCGTCACCGCAACCGTCTCCACGAAGGTAAATGAGATTGTCCAAATTTGTCAAAGGTTCAACCAAAGCAATTCCGCTCCATCCATCAACATCAACTGGCCCGTTGCCGTAAACAACCGTGTCAACAGCATTGCCTGAGGGGTCAAGCAACTGCACCGCAGCCCCCGAGTTGGCGAGGTAGAAACTTCGGTTAAGCGCCGAATCAAGTTCAACAACCATTCCATCTTCGTAGAGAGTTACTGCTGATGCGTCATTTGCGAGGATTGTTGCACTTTCTGGTTGAATCATGAAATTGGTGAACGAGGTATCGTAAGGAACTCCAGCGCTCGATGTGGTTCGCAGCTTCCAGCCGTCCATGACGGCAAGTTTGTCACCGGAATTGGTGATCTCAAGGAATTCCATGGTGCTCGAAACCGACGACGAAGCATCGGGCATCAATCGTGTGAGACGGAGGTCGTCTGGACTTGCAAGGTTGCCTGCATCAGGCTCTTCTTCGCCCGGTGTTGGCCAAAGCGTATGGGTCCATGGGTCATTGCTCGTGGGACCTGCTTCCAATGTTTGACAATCGGTTTCTATGATCCAACTCGCACTTTGAATGAGGTCGCCGTCTGGGTTCAGCAACTCTGCACTGTCTCCGAGGCCGGAAAGTACGTCCTGATCCATCAAAAAGACGGCGCGTGCTCCAGCAGCAAGGACGGTTGATGAAGTTGCGTTACCGTTGGCCCACATGCTGTCAATGCGCATGAATCTACGATGGTCGTCAGGAGATGCAATTGACCACCTGCTGAGATTGATGTCTTCCATGCCCGTGTTGAAAAGTTCAACCCAGTCTGCATCCGGGTCAATGGTTTCATCATCGCAATAAGGCAAAATTTCAGTCATACTAACATTGCTTGAGCCTGAATATGCAGGCCATACGGGGTTGAGTTCGCCCGGTGTCGCCCATGCAGATTGTTTCCAATCACCGATGTTCATAGCACCGGATGAACCAACTCCAGCGTGCGTGCTGTTGGGTGGGATGAGCGATTCACCTTCAGCCGTTGCTGACCAAGAAATAGTGTCTACTGTGGCTCCAGCCAGGTCCAATAGCCCAATTGAGTCGGCACTGGTATGCTTGAGATAGAAACTGCTTGTTCCGTTAAGGGCAACCAGTACAACCTCTCCAGCAGGAATGATTGTGCTGTTTTGAAGCGGCATGTTGTATTCATGCAAGGTTAAACTTCGGGAAGGGGCTTGGAGTTTCCATCCTGCAACATCAATATCTTCATCTCCATAATTGAGGAGTTCGAGCCATTCCCCTTTTGGCCATGTTTGACTGTCACTTCCAACCGCGTCGGGCAGAACCTCTGTAAATCGGACGTATCCATCGGATAGAACACTGCCCGGTTCAGGATGACCAGGTGTCTTCCAAGCTGCTGGAGTCCACGGGTCTGTCGGGGCTTGGGAACGAATGAGAGCTACGTCTTCGCCATGGTCAGTGACATACATGGCTGTATCTTGGATTTGCCCGGTGAAGTCACGGAGCATAATGTGATTGTAATTGTCCCAAAGTTCAGTGTCTCCAGTGAATTGAACGAGTCTTCGTTGGTCGGGGGAAATGCCCGTTGAGCCCTGAGTTGAATTGAAGACGAGGGTTGCAGGGTCAAGGAACGTGATGTTGCCCATGCCGTCAATCAACGACCAGCCCATGAGGTCAAGTTCTAACGTACCGGTATTGTGGAGTTCAATCCACTCACCGTCGGGGAAGGCAGCACCTTCTGTTGTTGCATTGACGAGGATCTCGGAGATTTGAATATCATTCATCTGGGTCGGCATCATGATGAGTTCCACAGGATTCATTCCTTCTTGTGTTGGATAGGGTGCAGCGCCCCACATGCCGTTGGGTGAACTTGTTGCCATCAAAGAAAACCCTTGCTCGGTTGACGAATAGGACACTTCTTGAGACGGGCTTCCGTTAGGCCATTTGAGGGTGAGCGATTCGGGGCCATTGTTGAGGATTCCGTACGCACTGCTTCCGTTGACTGCTACGATTCTGTGTTGCCCAGGGGAGATGATGTAACTCGAGGGCGATGAGGTAGCATTCACCAAGTGTGATGCATTGACCGGGAGAAGGTTTCCTGCTGCATCCTCAAGGGTCCAGCCGGTCAAATCAATATCCGAGGTTCCCGTGTTGTACAACTCCACCCATTCGCCACCGGGCCACGATTCATTGTCGTAGGACGGCCAAGGATTCGCCATGATTTCACTGATTACAAGGTCCGATGGGACCATCACAGCAGCCGTGCCAGCCGAATTGACTTGTCCTGGGGACGGTGAACCCGTTTTAATCCAATTTGCCGTTGCATTTGTAGGGTCTTGTTCGTAACTCTTACCCGAGGTTGCTGAGGTCCATGTTGCTTCGTGAACGTTGTTGTTGTTTTGGTCGTAAAGGGTCAATGTCATTCCTGTGTTGGTCAGGTAAAAATTGCTGTCCCCGTTTCTTGCTATGACGATGTAGTCGCCTGGGGAAATGGTCCATGACGATGCGTTTCCTGCTTGATAGCCAACGATTGTATTGGCATCGAAATTAAGCGTTTTACTTCCACTGTTGACGGCTTTCCAGCCGCTCAAATCAACGTCAGTTGTACCGTTGTTGAACAGTTCAAACCATTCACCATTTGGCCATGCTGCATCATCGGCGCCGCCGGGATTTGGAATCACTTCGTTCAGGCATACATCTCCCGAACAAGCAGTCGACCGGGCGCTTGTGGGCATGAGTTCAGATTCTTGTTTGAGGTCGGTTTGAGCGAGAGGGCTCGTCAAGGAGACAAGGAAGAGCATTGTTAGGGCAAAAGCAAGGTTTCGGTTATTCATAGTATCACGTTCTTTGGTTCAGATAAATCCGAAGGAATCGAATTTTTGTGCGAAGGTATAGATCATAATAGGAACAAGAATAATTCCCATTCCGTGAGAACGGCGGATGCCGATACGAGGGGGAAGTAAGCCGATGATCGTACCTACGATGAGGACGCCGATTCCGACAAATCCGGTCGAGAGCCAAACAAGAGCAGCAACAAAGATAATGACTCCCATGACCATTTGCTGGAGAGGAATTGCTGCGTGAAGTTTCAGCATTCCCTTGCCCACATAGCGCATCATGGGCATGGCGAGCAATCCAGCGGCCAGTGTGACGGCCAGTAGGCGGATGAAATCCGATGTTGGCTCAAGAGCCGACCATGTTTCAATAGGATACATCATCTTGAGCGCTAGTGTTGCACCGGAACGTGAGCGACTGATGATGTAAAGGAATCCAAGGACCATGACAGTGACGGCGGTGTTGACTGCAGAAAGGATGGCGATGATTTCCAAATCTTGTTTGGTTTGTGGGCCTTCTACACCCTCTGCAGCTTCAGCCTTGGCGACTTCAAGCAATTCGTCGTCGGTCATCTCGGTCAGCCTTCGGGTTTCCCAATCCATTCCATATCCTTGTTTCCCCTGTGCTTTTGCAGCGAGGTTACGTCCACCCATCACGAGAACTGTAGCTTGGGATGCGGTCATCCCAGGCAATACACCCATGCTGGCTCCAGCAACACTGGACCAAAAACAGGGTATCATCAAGGGACGAACAGGAGGAAGTTCCCAGTTCTCCTTTTGTGGAGGTAGGTGGGAGGTGGTGGCGTAAATATCGAGAAGGTTGGCTACACCAAAGAGTCCAGCCAAACTTGGTAAGAGCAGGCTTGCATCAGGCATACCTATGGGTGAACGGGCAGGTAGAGTAAACACACCCCATCCATACAAGCCTGCAAGTAAGAAGAATGCCGATGCTGCGATGAATCCTACAAACCTAGAGTCTCGCCCGAGTCGCCCTCCCGTGAGTCGTTGGATCCACAAAGGCCAGTCGAGTCGTGTGGTTTCGGTGGCGAGAAGAAGGAGAGAGATGGTCAGCAACACAAAGGGAAGGACTGAACGCAGTGAGTCGTACCATCCGAGTTCCGGACCAAAAGCGATTCTTGCGAGGATGATCAAAGGGAGTGAAAGGAAAAGCCCGAGTTGTGAGCCCCGAGCAGACCAGGCCACTCCTCGGGCAGCGTTACCTGAAAGAAGCATGCGGTGGCCCGGAAGTAAGGATAAAGCCGTGTCCCCATCAGGTGCTCCGATGAGTGCCGAGGGAATGTAATTCAGGAACGTGTGTACCGTTCCAGTCGATACGATGATCGCAGCTACTGCTGAAAGGGGAATGCCCAAGTCCAGCAAGGCTGGAGAAAGCGCTAGTAAAATGAGAGCGACGTTGTTAACGTGGAACCCCGGAATGAGTCCGGTTAGCGAACCCATCGCTACACCGAAGAACAAGGCCCCATAGAGCCAAGCCAAATCCAAAAAGTACCCTTCGAGCATGTTTATCCCTCAACTGTTTAGTGACGCTTCATATTCAACTCGGTCCGATACACCATCGTTATTGCTGTCTTCATTGAGTGCCGAGTATCCGTTCAAACCATCTTCTAAGGTGTCGCCGAGGCCGTCCCCGTCCGTATCCAATACGTCAGCACTGTCAAGAGAGTAAATCAAACTCATTCCGTCTGCACTTTGCACTTGACGGAATCGTCCCGTCCATGTCATTGACTGGTCAGCATGCAGTGAGTCGGTTCCGATGCATTGCGATTTTGTGTTGAGCACAATGGATTGATTGGAACCGTCCCTATACAAGAGCCATTCTCCGTCTTCCATCATCGCTTTTCCATTGATCATCACGTTTTGGTCTCTTGAGTAACTCCACTGTGTGGCTCCGTCGTCCCAAAGAAGCGTCCGTGCAGAGGGAACCGTTCCTAGCGTGTAATCATGGATCAGCAAGCGAATACGCATGTCTTCATCGTCCCACGTAACCGATACATTCGCAATGACATTCTGCCCCGTTTCCAACCAAGATGTACGTGGGCTAGGGAAGGTGACCGCAACGGTTGTCCAACCAGGAGAATATGCCGCAGAATCTACGAGGTATCCTTCTTCGTCCTCAACCGACGGTTCGATGGCGTACTTGACGTAGGCAGACAGCGTGTATCTGGCATCAGGGTCATCGACCATGCCGACAGGATTTGCAGATAACATGGCCAAGAGATTCATTGGGGTTTCTGGGTTGACCAGTTGGGGTGAACTTCCCTCAGTGGCATCAATGCACCATCCTGATGTAGCCGTTGACCACAGCAGTCGGCCACGAACGGTTTGGATGGTTCCATCCATTGAAGCCGCTTCTTCGTTGGCTCGGTCCTCGTCGCTGGGAATCAAACATATCTCGCGACTGTTAGGTCCAATCAACCTCCAGGCCTCATCTCCGGTAAGGAGCATGCCCGACATGTCGACGGTCTGCCCGGATTGGTAACTCCATGTTGCCTCCGCACTCCAATCGAGCTGAGGGATGTTGATGGTGTGCGTGCGGTCTTCCAGAATATCAGTTCCTTGAACTTGAAGACTCCAGCGTAGGTCACGTTGTTGGTAGGAGAGAATTCCTTGAATCTCGACCTTGGAGGTGGCTTCAATCCATGTGCCGGTGGACGAACGAATCGTTAGGTGCATCTGGTGTTCCGAATTTCCATAATTGGGGTGGTCGCCAAGATAGGCCGAAGTAAAGGTGGCATCGGGGCTGATCGATTCGCCAATGAATCCGGTCAGTTGGATTACTTCACCGGAATAGGCTGCTGGGTCTTTGGCCACGTCGGCAAGAGCGAGCCTTTGTACCTCCGGATAATCCGATGGTGAGAACTCAAATGCTCCGGCACCGAGTGACTGAAGCCATATTCTGCCGTCGTATTCAATGACGTCTCCCATGACCGTTACGTTGGTTCCAATGGGGGGCATGTCTCCCGGGCGATACCAACGGGCCTCCACCACTCCAGTGCCGTCGTCGATGATGGCATCAATACGGTCGTCACCCGAGGAGTAAGGGTCTTCAACCCATGATATGAGTGTACCCTCAACCTTCACGACTTCGTTTTTGTACTCGAGCAAGGAACCGATTTCAATGGTCTCCGGTTCACGAACATAAGCATACCAATTCAAGGTCGCCACCAAAAACATTGCAAGTGCAAACATCACCCAAAGTTGTTGACCCCGAGTTTCAGGATCTTCATTGGTGATGCGGTCCATGAGTCCCTTTACTGCATCGGCCATGTTCTCTGGAGTTGGACCATGTGTTTATTCATTCTCATCCACAAAGATGGTGGGTTTTACCGATAATGGCTTTAATATGATGCGTTGAGGCCTTCACAATATGACTGCACCTGACCGCGTCATCCGTGACGAGATTCATCGGGACATTTTAGTCCCCGCAAACCATGCACAAATCATCGATACGCCTGAGTTTCAGCGCCTTCGCTCCATTCAACAACTTTCAACATGCGAATACGTGTTTCCCGCTGCGACACACAACAGGTTTGCACACTCACTGGGCGCATACCATCTTGCTGGTCGGTTGATCCATCACCTCGAGACGGCTCACCCTGGAATCATCAGCGACGGAGATGCTGAATTGGTTCAGTTAGCGGCTCTGCTCCATGACATTGGACACCCACCCTATTCCCATCTGTTGGAAACTCCGAAAGTGTACGCAACGTTTGCATCCCATGAAACATGGGGGCGGCGTATGCTTGAATCCAATGAAACCGCAATCGGAATCATCGTTGAGGAAGTGCTCGGGAAACACCGGCTTCAACGTCTTTTTGCCATCATGGACGGCTGCGATGAATATCAAGGCGTTTCCATCCCTAAGTTCCTGAAAGAAATCGTCAGCAGCCAAGTTGACGTTGACCGTATGGATTACATGATTCGAGACCAAGCCAACACAGGGGCTCAAATCGGAGGTTTTGATAGTGCTCGTGTCATGCGTGCTTTACGAGTTGGAGACGACGGAGGATTGTTTGTCAAACAATGGGGTTTGCCGGCTATTGAAGCCTATTTAGTTACTCGATATCACATGTACCAGCAAGTGTATTTCCATAAAGTCAACATGTTGACTCAAAACTACCTGGTCAACATGCTCGGGCGGGCGCGTGTTCTTGCGCAAGAAGGTTCGTTGGCGCTGACCGAAGAACTTGAGCAAATGCTGCTCAATACGGAACTTACTGCTTTGCAGTATGCAGCGCTTAACGATGCTCATGTCAAAGTGGCCCTGCCTCGTTGGGCGCGTCATGACGATGAAGCATTGTCCGGTTATGCCAAGCGGTTATTGTCCCGCAAAGACTTCCATAAATCGCTGCGAATTGATGATTTAACCATTGAGATGAGTGAAGTGATTCTTCCTCGGCTTCGGGAAGCCATTGAGGAAGCAGGGTACAACCCTGAATTGGATGTCATTCAAGCCACCATTCGTAAGCGGGGATATTTGCCTTACGTTGAAGGCATCGTCCTTGAAGACGGGAGGGATGCTTCGGAACACTCAG
>Ga0206125_10003757_pt1 | contig 14123 bp, 7 predicted proteins | sample Helgoland_Spring_4_FD_148598 | JGI IMG/M metagenome (GOLD analysis project Ga0206125, IMG submission 148598) | Pelagic subsurface seawater microbial communities from Kabeltonne, Helgoland, North Sea - Helgoland_Spring_Bloom_20160331_1 | ecosystem: Environmental > Aquatic > Marine > Epipelagic ... | reverse complement strand
GAGCTCGATAAGGACCGTAACGAAAAGGGCTGCGAATACGCGGTCCTCGTCTCACTGCTTGAGCCAGAGAGCGAACTCTATAATTCCGGGATCGTCGATGTCTCTCACCGCTTCCCGAAGATGTATATCATTCGGCCCCAGTTCTTCATCCCGATGATCACCCTTCTACGCAACGCCGCCATGAACTCGATGCAATACAAGGCCGAGCTCGCACTGGTCAAATCTCAGAGCATCGATGTCACCAACTTCGAAGAGAAGCTGGAAACCTTTAAAGACGGCTTCGCCCGCAACTATGAGCTGGCTGGCAAAAAATTCCAAAAGGCCATCGACGAAATTGACAAATCCATCGACCACCTCCAGAAAACCAAAGATGCCCTCATCGGCACCGACCGCAACCTCCGCCTCGCCAATGACAAGGCCCAGGACGTCACCATCAAAAAACTCACCAGGGGAAACCCTACGATGAAAGCTAAATTCAACGAACTGGAGAACTCAGAGAGCTGACCTTCTGCAGGATTTATTATGTGTTCCCGAGACAACATCTACACGGTAGTGCCTTTCAATCAGGGCTATGCAGAGATGCTTGAGAACAAACGGACCCCGCCGGGCTTTGCTGTCTGTGAGATATCGGGTCTACTCCTACAACTGTTTGAGCATGACCCAGACAAATGAAGAATTTCAAAAGTAAAGGGATCCCATTGTCTTCTGTAGATAAAAATTCGCTACCCAAATGGGCACTCGGCCTTGTGAGCACGGGGGAACTTATTTCGCGCAATGCCAAGGAGAATGCAGATAAAAAACTGACTGTAGCTTTATGCCTGCCAAGAGTCGATTACGCAGCGGCATTTCTAGGGCTGGGCATAATGAAAGCCCGTTGCACCTCCGGCAACTCAGACGGCGAACAGGAACGGCTCAAACAACTTGTTGGAAAATGGGTCAGTTTCGAAGGCCCTAGAAAAACAGCAGTCGGCATACTCGAGCACTACGAAGACAGCGAAGAGTTTTCTATACGTTTATACTCCAAGATTCCCAAAGAAGAATCGATGACAGAGGAAGAGTGGAAGAATTTCCAACCTCCAAAAGTAACCGCAGCATGGACGGTTTTAATGCCGAAACATTACAGTAAAGTTCACCCTACCGGACGGGCTTTTAACGAACAGAGACGTGTCGGGACAAACCAGATACAGAGCGTTGTCTCCCAGAACCATTCGGTTACCACACTGAATAAACTACTCGGCACCAACTTCGCTGAAGCCTTTCCGGAAATGACAAAAAGCCCTTTCTGTATAATCGGCAACAAATCGAGGATACAAAATGAGCTGACTGATCCGTTATTTGAGAATGAAAAGACATGCCTAGCTGAGATATTGAGGCCAGGATACTTAGCAAAATACAGCGACTCCCGCTGCTGTGACATCCTTTCCGCACGTGCCTTAAACACTGACGGCAGCCCGTCAGTTGTTATGACCGAAGGCTCACGCAATCTAGCTGACACTTTGGTTTCATCACGCGGCACAAATAGAATAATCCTCCTCGGCAGAAATTCTCCCGCATACGAAGAAAGTGTGGAATGTTTGATGGACGAGTTCTCTATCCGAAAAACTGAAGCTCCGGAAATAAAATCCGAATCTTCTACGGCCATAATCACCATGCCTTTTTACCACTAATGAATATTAAAGAGTGCACAATAGCCTATGTTAATTCTGAGACCGTTATGGATAGTGGAGTAAACTTTTTCGCGACTACCTTTAGGGAACTGGCCGCATTCAACGAGGCAAGAAAACGGTTCCTCAGTGCTGTGAATAACGGCGGAATGCATGAAGACTGGGAAAAGGGAGCCAGGTTATTCAGTTTTGCCCACGCCAAACTTGCAAGAACACCCTGCCGCCCTTCTTGGCTGTTAAATGAGCTCCTAAATAATCAGGGAGGTGAGGATATTCTAGAAAGGTTAAGAACGAGAGCATCCAACGTTGATCCCATTATCCGTGACACTTTCCATGAGCTGGAGAATGGATTTAGGGATCTCTCCAAGCTTGGTGAAAGCCCTTTACTGGCCCAAGTGAGGAAGGCAGTGCCTACAGACAGCAAGACAGTCTATGTCCTAAGGGACCTAAAACTATGGCAGGAGGTAGAGAAATGCCTCGGAGATATAATTTCCAGAGACCTTTTTGAGCTGGTGAAACCATCCAGCCTGAGGGAGCACCAGCAAGCCGAGCGATTGTGTATATTCGGACCGCCGTGGTATTTAAATTACAGAAATGAACAATACCTGCTCCGCGCACCTGCCGCACCAAAAGTCAGCATGATCGGTTGTGCCCACGAATTCCAGGGCCGGATTATGATTTCCGGCCTATCTGACAAGCTGCATATTTCGCCTTCACCGAGCCCCACAGAACAGGAAAACGATAACCTGTCCAATTTTGAACCTTTCACCACTATACAAACAGGCCAACTTCGCTTTAAAGACTCCGGAGGTTCACGTGCCTGGGAGACAGGCAAATTAGTGGAAGCCTGGTCCTTCAAACTAGGCAGCAGCTTTGGAACTTTTTTTAATTGCGAATCCAAGGTTTGGATAGTCCTGGTTCAAAACATCAAAGGGGTGCCGACCTGCACCGGGGTTGAGAAAATTGACGTAGAGGATCTGGAGCCCGGTCATTTGATTTTAATGACAACCCATGGCGGAGGCGATATGATCCCAGTTGTCGCTGATATGATTCTGCCGCATTCCAAACAGATCCGAGAACTTCAGATGAATTGGAAAGAACGTCTGCTGACAGAAATTGAAGAATACGGGATGGACCAGGTTTGCGCCTGCCTGAAAAGGTATGGAGCAACCAAAGCAACCATACCGAATGTGCGCAACTGGACCAATCCACGGAGCCTTGGCATGGAGAACCTGGACAGTGACCTTAAAGCTGTTCTCAAACTTGTGGGACTGGATGCTATGCATAAGAAAATCAAAGATAGCATCGTAGCACTACGTGGCGCTCACCAAAGTGCCGGCGCACAATTACAAAAGAGACTGAGGGAAAGCCTGGCTGACATGAAACTCAGCGAGGTCTTCAAGGAAGGCTTTATGGAAATTAAGCACGGTAATGGACCTGCAAAAACCATATTCCTAATAGAAGAAAGGGGCGCACCCGAAGATGTCCCGGTCGAGTGGGAAGGTGAAATCAGAGAACTTGATGAATAGCCAAAAAAAATCAGGCACCGGAGCAAACATGCTTCCACCCTTTTGCCCTGCGGATGCTCCTCCGGGGGAGCGTGAGCTGTTCCGAATGTTAAAAGAAGACCCACATACAGCGGGCTGGACAATACTGCACAGTCTGGACATCGCGAAGCACATTCGAGCGGCGCAGGGCGAAGCGGATTTCGTGGTTCTTATACCGGATGAAGGCATTCTGGTAATAGAGGTTAAATCCCACAACAGCGTGCGCTATGACAATTCCGGATGGTGGCTCGGGGGGAAGAACGAAAGCAGAGGACCCTACAAGCAAGCATCGGAAGCATTGCATTCGATTCGGAAGTATCTGGAACAAAGAGACCTTTCGCACTCCGTTCCGATGATTTCGGCAGTCATCTTCACAAGTGCGCCCTTTCAAATCACCTCCAGCGAATGGCACATATGGCAAACCCTGGACAAGCAAAGCCTCCACGCCCGACCGATATCGACAAGCCTGATTACAATTATACAAAAAGCCCGTCAGTATTATTCGACGAAAAATCTGGCATGGATGCGTGACGGGGTTGATGCTCCCAGAGAAAAGCTCAACCGGATTGTTCAGGCTTTACGCCCCAGGTTTGAGATTCTCGCCAGTCCGGCAGAGAGGCGCAAGCAGCTCGAAGACGGATTGCGCCAATGCACGGAACAACAGTTCCGCATACTCGATGATGCCTCAATCAATCGAAGATTACTGGTCTCCGGATTGGCGGGCACCGGCAAGACCACACTGGCAGTCGAGGTGGTGAGACGCGAAAAATCGGAAAATCCCGAAAGCGTCATTGGCTTCTTTTGTTTTAACAAACATCTTGGGGTCGTGCTCGCCAAAGAGTGCTCTGCCATCGCCGAAGGAATACGATTGGGCTCATTCCATTCCTGGATGCTTGAATTCAGTGGAATCAAACCATCTGCTGAACAAATTCGCGACCCCGCGTTCTGGAACCGCACGCTACCTGAGCAGTGCATCGGCAAACTGACCGCACCAGGCATGCCGCCCGGGTTTCTGGATCTGCTTGTGCTGGACGAAGCGCAGGATCTTTTCCTGGATCCCTATTTGGATATCTTCGACCTTCTTCTAAAGGGCGGCTTAAAGAAAGGCCGCTGGCGACTGTTCGGCGATTTTGACAGACAGGACATCTATGCCCAGGGAGCTGTCACCATGGATGCATATTATCAAGACCGGGTTGATGAGCGTTGCGCAATTCAAAGACTCTCCGAGAATTGCCGGAACACTCAGGAAATCTCAGCCGCACTTACGCTACATACCCGACTAAAGCCCGGCTATTCGAGAACGCTCCGGGAGGATACCCGCCACGATCCGGATTTGCTTTTTTATGAAAACCAGGAAGAACAGATAAAGCATGTTACAAGTTTACTGGATGGATACCTGGCTGAGGGTTTCAAGGCGTCCGAGATTGTTCTGCTTTCACCCCAGCGTTATGCCTGTCTCGCATATGCCTTAAATAAAAAGCCCGAGTGGAAGGGAAGAGTTAAAGAGTATTCCATCAAGCAAGAGACGTTGGCTTACTCGACGATTCACGCATTCAAAGGGCTGGAGGCTCCGGTAGTCATTCTTACCGATATTTGCAGTCTGGAAACCAGCAGGGACTATGATCTTCTTTACGTCGGCATGTCCAGGGCCTTGCATCGACTGGCGTTAATCTGCAAAAATCCACTTCAACAAAAAATCAAGGAGTCCTGCTTCTCATGAGCCTTACCCTGACAACACACCTTAAAAACAGAGAATGGATGGCTTCCGCCCTGGCAGGGGAGATCCACGGCCCAGGCCGTTTTCCGGAATGGAAAGACGACCTTTACGGAGATAACCACGAACTGGAGCCTACTCCGGGGATGGAGATCAAACACGAGGATTATTACCTGGAGGTCACGGATAAGCGAAAAAAGACTTTCAGCATACCGAGACGGCACATACGCAAATCGACCGGAGAGGAGATCCTAAAGGAGGAATCGCCATCAAAACGCTACGGAGTGGGCATGCTGTTCCCCATGGAACAGGAAATAGCAGCAGGCCCGGACGCCTCGTCCGACGATGCTGATTTATCCGAAGATACCGCTGATACAAAAACTCTTCTTCCGGAAGACAGCCCCGGAGATGAGCAAAAACAGGCTCAAAAATTGGTGGATCGGGGCCAGAGACTGGCCGCTGGACTCCGAGCCCGGGATGAATCATCAACTGACGAAAGCGATACCGATGCGCTGGGACTTGCCAGACTGCGCCGACCACGAAGCATGGGCATTACTTTCGCAGCGGATGCTTCATGCGGACCTTTGAGAGTGGATATCTCAGCAGCGCGTTACCGGGGTTTGGATGTTTTCGTGCGCCCCAAGGATAAGGAAGGCGAACCTTACAGAAAGAAGTTCTGGGTAAGAATCCCGGCAACGGCAAGCTTCCTGGTGGACCCGGCCGACGAAGATCCGAACCCCCGCCCGGCTGTTGTGCTTGAGCACGAGACATTCGCTGAGTTTGAGCCGATCAAACTCAAGGCTGATGTCAGGATTAGAAAGGTCCCATTAGCAGTCTCCGGCCTTCCGGACTCCGCAAGACTTGTGACAGTAACAATCGTGAATGACACTGAAGCAGGCAAACGTGCTAAAGAGGAAGAGATTCTGTTTCAGAGCCGTTTTACAGTCTCTCCGGCAAATTCCGACGCACGGGCACTTTTGCCTCTACCGCGAACTTCAGGGGGCAATGACCCGGAGGAACAATCACTCTCACTTCTATACCGAACCAGCCACACCTTCGCCATGGGCCATGGTTGCGCGGGAGACTGGGAGGCAAAGGAAGGGAATGCATATGCCACGACGGTGGTCGCCGAGCCGCTCCCCTTTCATGAAACTCCACCGGTCACGCCAGACCTGGTTTATCCGGATCGACACCGGAAAGCGGGACAAAGGCTTTCCATCGCTCTGCTTCCTCTGGCAAAAGCAGAAGACGGGTGGATGGCACCTCTTCAGGAACTGGCGGAACTCTATGATGAATGGATAAAAAGCCAGGAGGCTGCGATTTCCCAACTTAAAGAAGCGCATAGGGAAACAGCCAAAGAGCATGTTAATAAAGCAAAAGAGTGCTCCGCACGTATACGCATAGGGCTGAAACTGCTTCAAAATAACGACCAGGCCGCGCTGGCGTTCCGCCTGGCGAATGAGGCCATCCTACTACAGCAGATTTCCGGCCGCTTCCCGCTTAGGGAAATCTCCTATGTAAATCGGCAGATTAAATGGAGTGGCCCTATTAGTCTGCCATCTCTTGAACATGAAAAAGCATCCGAGAGGAGTTGGCGCGCATTCCAGATCGCTTTCCTGTTGATGAGCTTGCCGGGGCTGTGGGATGGCAGCGACCCTGACCGTGAGATTGCAGACCTGATTTGGTTCCCAACGGGCGGAGGGAAAACCGAGGCATACCTGGGTGCCGCTGCATTTTATCTGCTCGCAAGGCGTTTGCAGGACCCGGACAACCACGGGACAGGGGTTTTGATGCGATACACCCTGCGCCTTCTTACCTCACAGCAGTTTCAGAGAGCCGCAGGCCTGATCTGCGCACTGGAAAAAATCCGCATTAGGAAAAACAATGAAGAGAAGGAACCTCTGATGGGCGAAGCGCCCTTCCGCATCGGCATTTGGGTCGGAGGAGAAACAACACCAAACTCCCATTCGCGCTCTATAGATGCTTTTAACGAAACCAAAAGATACGGAGATAGAAAATATCAGCATGTCATGCTCCGCTGCCCCTGGTGCGGATCGGAGATGGGGCCGAGGAAAAATCACGTCCGTAGCGGACAGAATTTCTTAATCCACGGACTAAGGCAAACCGGCACCGGAGCCGACAGGAGAATTCTCCTGCACTGTCCCGATCCGGATTGCGAATACCACGAAGCACTTCCCGTAGAGGTTGTGGATGATGAAATATATAAAAATCCACCATCCCTGATCATCGGAACTGTCGATAAATTTGCGATGCTAGCCTGGAGGCATGAGGGACGATCCATCTTCGGCATTGATGCCCAAGGCCGACATGAAGTGGACCCGCCCGGTTTGATTATTCAGGACGAGCTTCACCTCATCACTGGCCCCCTTGGCTCTATGGTGGGTCTTTATGAAGGAGTGATCGAAGAACTCTGCACGAGACGCAGCAGGCTAAACGATTCTGCCATCCGTCCTAAACTGGTCGCTTCCACAGCAACGACCCGTGCATCAACGCGGCAGATCCGGGACCTGTATGCCCGGGAGCAGGTGGCTGTTTTTCCCCCACCGGGCCTGAATGCTGATGATTCCTTTTTTGCCACCTATGACCGTTTTGCAGACGGTCCGGACAAGGGAAAAGTCAAACCGGGAAGAATGTATCTCGGAATCCTCGCCCGGGGCTACGGCTCAGGACTCACCGTAAACGTCCGTGTTTTCTCCGCACTTCTTGCTGCAGCGAACCTACTTCCGGAAGAGGAACGGGATCCGTGGTATACCCTCCTTGTCTTTTACAATGCCCTTCGCGAACTGGGAGCGGGCCTGACGCTCTTCGGAGCGGACATTCCCGAGCGTCTGGCCGATTTACGGAACCGCTGGACGCCTGGTGAGCAGCGTAGATTTCTCAACCATGTGCTGGAGCTTACCGGCCGCCTCGAAAACAGCGAGATTCCCGCAGCACTAAAGGCGCTCGAGCGCGAGTTTCCGAAAGACAAGAAAGTGGTCGATGCCTGCCTTGCCTCTAATATCATAGAGGTCGGCGTCGACGTGCCGCGGCTCGCCATGATGGCCGTATCCGGGCAACCTAAAAACACCGCCCAGTATATCCAGGCAACCGGCCGCGTCGGCCGCGAAATGCCCGGCTTAGTCGCCATGGCCTACGACCACCGCAAGGCCCGTGACCTATCGCACTTCGAGCACTTCAAGGACTACCACAGCCGTTTATACGCTCAGGTTGAGCCGTCCAGTGTAACTCCCTTTACGGTCCAACTTCTGGAAAGAGCCCTTCACGGTGCCTTTCTTGTCTGGATCCGCAACCGCATCCCGGTGGACCAGCAAAACGACCCCCGCGACTTCCAGCCTGCGGCCAGCACAGCCCGGGAATCACTAAAGGAGTTTGGTGATACGATGCGCGACAGAATCCGCCTCCTTTTCAAGCACGATGCTTCAGCGTGCACCCAGGCCCTGGCTGTTTTCGAACGGGTGCTGAAGCGCAGAGCCGACGAATGGGAATCGGTCACCACTACCGGAGGGACGCATTTGGCAGTTTGCTGGAAAAATACGGACCTTTCTAATGAATCCGGAGACATGCCGCTTCTACGGTTCTATGGGGCACCATGCCGCACCGATTGGCTCCCGTATATCTGGCCCACACCATCCAGCATGCGGGGTGTTGATGCCGAATGCCAGGCGGCAATTATTCCGCAACCCGGGCAGCTCCCATAGGCTTCAACTCAAATCCACAATTCAGCAGTCATGAGCTTCCAACCAACTTTACGCCGAAACCAACTGATCGCCCCCTTTGGCGTCGGAGCCATCCACGTGCTCAAAGGCTCCCGGGCCGTGGTCACCGCAGGTCTGGATTTCTGGTATACCGGAGCCACTGCCCAGCAGTTGCAGTGCGTCAAAGTTAGGGAACCCCGTCTAGAAGAGAAGCTTGGCGTTAGTCATTTCCGGCTGCCTCCGGGACCGGAGACCGACCTCAAAGACCAGACGAAGCTCGAAATTCCGCTTTTCCGATTCCCCACCTGGTATGTCTGCCCCCGCTGCCATCGAATGGAGCAGCGTCCGCTCGGCTTGGACGGTGAAGCAACATGCCCTGAAGCCGCATGTAACCGAGAGGCCATGAGACAAATCAGTTTCGCCGCGGTTTGTGATCACGGCCACCTCCAGGATTTTCCCTGGAAAGAATGGATCCGCAGGGAAGAAACCCCGGAATGCACCGGGCAGAATTGTCCAATGTATTACAGAGCCGGCGGTTCAGGGTCGCTTGATGATATTTCAGTGGGCTGTAAGAAGTGCGGGAAGAAGCGGAGTTTGGCCGGAATCATGAGTGCCACGCCCCCCGACAGCGAAGCTGCGGACGCAAAGGGACAGCGCGGCTCAACCAGACTCTCGAGTGTTCTGCTGGCCGAAAAATCGGAGAGTGAGAAGACCGGGTCCTGTCCCGAGTTTCTCTGTCCGGGAGGGCGCGTCTGGCTGGGTGAGCAACAGACTCAATCCGGTGACCGCTGCACACGCCCCCTCCGGGCGGTTTTGATAAATGCAACCAACGTGCACTACGCCAAAGTCGAAAGCGCCCTTTGGATTCCCTCGTCGGATGACAATTCGAAGCTCAATATGTTAAAGGCCCTGCTCGACCAACCGGGCATTCGAAACCACATAAAAATGCTTAAGACCGTTAGTATTCCTGTTGGGCAAATTGCCCAGAATCTACTGCAGAACCATACTTCTGACTTAAAAGGATACACGGAAGCTGATGTACTTGAGGCGCTTGGTGGAGGTTCAACTACTAGCGACCTCTCCTGGCAGGAGGGTCTGGATGATGAGGAAATTATCCGCTATCCGGAGTATCGAAAACTGCAGGAGGCCCGCCAGCCGATTACAGCTGAGAACGATCCACTTGAAATCAGAACCTCCGATGTGCACAAGCTACCTGAAGACCTACGGGGAATCATCAGTGGCATAAGCCTAATCGACAAACTCAGAGAAACCCGGGCGTATCGTGGATTTAACCGCCTGGTGCCACAGTCCATTGATGGCGCACCCCACCCGCAGTCACATCTGTGGCGGAGAGCCCCGCGTCAGGACGAAGAGAAATGGCTGCCCTGCTCGATAGTCTATGGTGAGGGAATTTTTATCCGTTTCAATGAGGACCGTCTTGCAAGCTGGGAGAAAGGCAGCCCCCTTGAAACCCACATAAAGCCGCTTCAGGAGAGGGAGGACGCGGCCGCGCGCCGCATGGGACGACCTGGAAAAATAATCCTCCCCCGCTTTCTCCTGCTGCATACTCTTTCGCACCTATTAATCCGCCGCCTTGTCTTCGAGTGTGGCTACGGCTCAGCATCCCTCAGAGAACGTCTCTACGTGTCCGACAATAACAAAGCCCGGATGGCCGGAATCCTCATATACACCGCCTCCGGGGACAGTGAGGGGAGCATGGGCGGGCTGGTCCGTATGGGAGAACCCGAGCATTTATCGAGGATTCTACAAGGTGCTATAGAAGATGCGGACTGGTGCTCCGCGGACCCGGTCTGCAAGGAAAGCGGGGAAAATGGTGGACAGGGTATAGATGGTCTGAATATTGCCGCATGTCATTGCTGCGCACTTTTACCGGAAACAGCCTGTGAGGCATTCAACTGTTTTCTAGACCGATCCACTGTAAGCAACTTTTTCTCTCATTCATGAAGTCAAATAAGATACCATTGCTCTCCTTCTTTACCGGTGGAGGTTTTCTAGATCTGGGATTTGAGGAGGCAGGATTCGAAACAATCTGGAGCAATGAATATAATCCTGACATTGCTGACATGTACGAACATGGCACCACTGCCCTGAGATGGCATCGGGACCCTTTAGCCCCTATGGCCCGTATAAGCAGCCGAGCAAGTATTACAGAATTAAAAGCGGACGACATCTTGGAAGAAGCGTTTAATGGTAGGAAACCTAAATGCTTTGGGGTCATTGGTGGACCTCCCTGTCCTGACTTTAGTGTTGGAGGCAAAAACCGAGGACATGAGGGTGACCATGGAAAGCTCTCCAAGTCCTATATAGATATGATTTGTGACCTTAAGCCGACGTTTTTCCTCATGGAGAATGTACCGGGTCTTATACGCACAACAAAACACAGGACTTTTCTTAATGAACTTCGTAAACAGCTGCAAAAGGCTGGTTATGTAACAGATCTTAAGATCCTTAACGCTCTTGAGTATGGAGTACGTCAGGATAGAGAACGTATCTTTATGATCGGCCTTACAACTGATGCATATCGTAAAAAGTTAAAACGCAAAGAGCTCCCATCAGAAGATGGCTGGTTCCCTTACCCACGGAAGACCCACCCTAATGCTAAGGAGATGCCATGGCCTGGCACTTCGGAATTCGGCTTACATCCTGATAAGCCAGAAGGCATCGCTGATGAGCTAACACTACATCCTATACTCGCAAGCAACCCGCCTCCTTCAGAGCTACCAAACGGAACTGAGGGCTTCGTGGCCTACTCGGGGAAATTCAAATCCGTCGCCGAGGGAGACGACTCCAAAAAATCGTTTAAAAGACTTCACCGTTATCGGTATAGTCCGACCGCATGCTACGGAAATAATGAAGTGCACCTGCACCCATGGGAGCCGCGAAGACTAACAGTTCGAGAGGCATTAAGAATTCAAAGCATGCCAGACGAGTACGTCCTCCCTGGCAAGAAGACGCTTTCTGTCAAATTTAAGATGATCGGCAATGGAGTACCGCGGCTACTCGCAAGAAGTGTAGCAGAATCAATAAAAGAGGTTATAAAATAATGAGTTTATTAGAATCAGTGAAAAAATTCATCGGGGCATTGGAAGTCGGCGATAGGTTAAAATGGATCACTGGTAAGAATACGCTTGAGGTAGTCTCGGTTACCAAGGATGGGGAAAAGATCAGGTTCAAGCGTGACGCAGCGGGGGGCAAGAGTTCAGAGCACACAGTGAACATTTCCGCTCTTGATGATGTTATCCAAGAATTAGCAAGTGGCAAAGCAGTCCACCTCGACACCTTTCTCCAAAGTGGAGGACATCTTCGTACCGCTTACGAAACGCTGCTCGCGCATTCCCCATATATATCATGGTGCAAAATTAATAATAAGAAACACCTTAAGGCTTTTAACCACGAAGTTCATGACCCTGGAGAGCTTTGGAGATCTGATGATGACTCCTGGTCTAATCCTGAATGGGCGCTGGCTACGCTTACCTATTTAAATCACGTTAAAGTTTCTAGCCGTTCTACTATTGCTGCCGAGCTCGTAAGAGCTATTGTCGACACAACCGAACGCAACGAAAGCAGCTGGCAAAGACGGATTACAAACTTTAAAGCCGCGGAAGAAGATGGTTCCTATGACGGCGGACCAAAAACAAAGGAAAGAGCACTCAGATGGATTAATCGTGCAGGAAATGACCTTAACGATGTGATCTCGCTAGCTGAATACAGTTTTAGTCCGAATGCTTCTGCTGCGCAGTTAGAAACGATAAATAAAGCTCTAGGTGTGAAATTCAAAATCAATCAGTGCTTTCCTGACGAGATGGATGATCAAACATTAAACCTAAAAAAATGCCTGTATTCCAAACCCTTTACTATCCTCACGGGAGCATCAGGAACTGGTAAGACACAGTTGGCTATTCGCCTCGCCAAACACCTAAGTAATGATGACGACAACAATTCTGAGATAGTCGCAGTCGGCGCGGACTGGACTGACAACCGCAGCGTTTTGGGGTTCGTCAACCATTTGAATACGGATGACGACGGCCCGCGCTACCAGTCCACACCCATCCTGGACCTACTGCTTCGTGCCACTAGGGATCCGGATGTCCCCTATTTCCTGATTCTCGACGAGATGAACCTCTCACATGTGGAGCGCTACTTTGCGGATTTTCTTTCTGCCATGGAGCAAAAGAAAGGCGTCCTGAAGCTACACAGTGAGAACAGCGACCTAAAACGCACCGGCAAGGAAAATGCCGACGTCCCAGCCGAACTACCCTACCCTGAGAATCTCTTCGTGATCGGCACGGTCAACATCGACGAAACGACTTACATGTTCAGCCCCAAGGTGCTGGACCGAGCCAATGTGATTGAGTTTACTGTCTCCGAGGGTGAGATTGGTGCCTTCCTAAAAAAGCCACATGGCTATCCAGAGATTGAACGGGCAAAGCCCGGAGTCGCGGAAGGTTTTCTACAATTAGCAAAACAGGCCCGCGCCATGGGCTGCAACAAATTGCCTGAGAAGACCGCAGAGTATATCAGCAAACACTTGCTGGATTTGTTCAAAATCCTGAAAGCAGAGCGCTTTGAATTCGCCTACCGCACAGCCAAGGAAGTAAATACTTACCTGCGTGTATGTCGCCACTTGGCAGATGATTCCGACGCATGGGACGCAGGCACATGGAACGAGGATCTCGATGATCAAATCCTTCAGAAACTATTGCCCAAGCTACACGGCAGTATGGGCCGTATCGGCGGACTACTCGCAGCACTGGCATCCTATTGCCACAAGGGTGCGATTGAAGCTGAGACAGCTCAAGCGCAGACCAAGATCCAGTTAGACGAAGCCCTTCAATTTAACGAAGGCGACGCAGTCTTCCCGAAGTCACTGAAGAAAATCCAAGCAATGATTCAAACACTGCGCGACGAGCAATTCGTCAGTTTCATTCAATAGCGTAGCGTTATGGAGCCTGGCTACGAACGTCTCAGTATCCCCTTTACGAAAGTTGACGGGACACCTCTCGGTTGGTGGATCATTGAAGCCAGTAGTCCAAATGTGCCGCTGGATCACACTGAGTGCGCTTACATGCCGACAGAGCTTCCATCCACATGGAAAGCCAAGCGTTGGGCCAATGAAACAGAAGCACCTATCCGTGTGGTTCATCGCGCGGATCAAGTTTGTATACAGCTCAAGGAGACGTGGGGCTACGAATGGTGCATCGAATGCGGTGCATTGCCGACCGACACCGCAATTCAGAGTTCGCTCGACAACCAGAATTGGAAGGTCCGTCAAAACCGAAGCGGTGAGTTCAAAGTCGTGAATCATCTAGGCATGGCAGCGTTCGCCATCACCAGTAGTGAATTTCGCCCGCTCACACTTAGCTTTGAGATCATTTCCCGTAAATTTGATTTCGAAACCGAGTATCGGCAGATGACCGAGGAGATTGCCGAGTTCTGCCAGCAACTCCTGTTGAGCTGGGAA